>Ga0123353_10001200_pt1 | contig 31722 bp, 36 predicted proteins | sample TergutLab28metaG_3_FD_92763 | JGI IMG/M metagenome (GOLD analysis project Ga0123353, IMG submission 92763) | Labiotermes labralis P3 segment gut microbial communities from Petit-Saut dam, French Guiana - Lab288 P3 | ecosystem: Host-associated > Arthropoda: Insects > Digestive system > Gut ...
ATCGGGCAGGCAGCGATCCCCTCCCTAAATCCTCTCTGTAAAATCCAACGCGATCCAACCGCCCATCGCGAGCTTGCCCCATCTTGACGCGCCGGGGCCGACCGCCTCGTCTACGATCGCGTAATCTCCGCCGTCCTTGATCTTACCGAGGATCGCCGTATCCGTGCCGGGCCCATGGCGGATATTTAACACGTCGGCCGTGACGCGCACCGTATATCCGCCGCCTTGTCCGCCGCCTTGTCCGCCTTTTCCTCCGTATCCGAGCGCCACGATCTTATCGTGCACCTTGACGCGCCTCGACAGGTAATCCCTCGTCTGATCCTTTGTCGCGGCCAACATCGCGCCGACGTCGCCGCCCTTTAAGAGCGCCTTCGCTGCGATATTCTTCCACACCGCCGACGCCGTTCCGTATTGGTTCACGCCGTCGGCGAAATATATCAGCGCGCCGACGTCCGTCAGGCCGTACGAAATCCCCTTGCGGATGTACTCCCCAATGTCCGACGCCGCCAAATAATCTTGCGTGTCCCTTCCTCTGGAGCTGTTCAACAGCGCCGATAACGCCGCAGCCTCCGGGGCCGTCACGATTCGCGCCGCCCACGACGCCGCGCCTTTTATTTCGTCGTACAATACGCTTCCGAGCACGCCGAAGGCCTTTTCCGTGTCGGCGCTTAAGATGCGTTTAAGCAGCGCCAACGCGCGGTTCGCGTGCCATTGCATCTTGCCAACGGACACCGCCCCGTTGTCGTTTTTATTGACGCTTCCGTACGCGCCCTCGTTGGACGTTATGATGTCCGCCGCGTGATTCACGGCGATGTCGAAATCACAATCGCTTATCATCTTTCGCGCTCCTTTTCCTTGCCGCGGCCGCTCGTTGCCTATCGGGCAGATCAACCCCCGCCGTGTTAAGCGCCGATTCCAACCGCCCTATATACACTTCCCTAATCAACGCCTCGCTCTCGAGCTCCGCCACGCGCGCCTCGAGCCTCTCGATTTTCGACGCCTCGCGTTCGGCGATCTGCTGCCATGCGCCCACAACGTCCTTACTGTCGCCGCGCTTCGTTTTCCTCACGTCGTTATACAATTTCAACAAAAAAACCCCGAGCCCTCCGCCGCAAAGCCCAAGGATATTCTCGATATTCACAACAGCACCCCCAAAAAGTGGAGGTTGACCAATATAAACAAAAGGTCGTATGCGATCAGCGGGAAGCCGGTCGTCATAAACGCCCCGGACCCAAAAAACCACACGGCGTTGAAGACGATAAGCACCGCCATCGCGGCCGCGAGCATACGTAGTATCCACGCGTGCGGCTTAACGTACGCGAGCGCCGACCCAACGAGGATCACCCCGGCCCCATACCAATTTATCAACCCAAACATCGGGCCGTACGCGCGCCCTCCAGGGTCCGCGATAAATCCGAGGCACACGAGGATTTGCAATAACGCGACCCCTCTGTAACCCCTTAAGTATTTCATAAAACACCTCCTACGACCAACGCAGCGCGGGGGACTTCCTCACAAGGAAAACCTCGTAGCCCAAATCGGGCTCGATATCCTCGCCGCCGCCGTTCGCTTCCAACGCGCCCAACCGTCCGTCAAGCTCCGATAAACGCGCCTCTATCGCATTCTTCCACGGCAGTAAAAACTCGGGCGCCTCACCCCCTTCCAATCCGTCATGTTTTTTTACCAAATACCTAAAACTCGGCCACGTCAGTCGGTTCTCGCCCTCGATCACTGTAAGTGTCGCCTTAGTCGTGCCGGTCAACGCGAGGTCGGCCGCGTCCATCTCGTACAAGACAACGCCGTTCTCGCGGTTCACGATCTCCGCCATCCTCGGGTACGCCTCGCCGTCTTGAGGGCTAAGCGTCAGGCTCACGACCGCGCCTTCGGGTATCGTAAACGGCTTGTCGCCCTTTTCCTTAAGGCTTATAAACAGCGGATACACGCCGACGTCGCCCTCGTAGTAGAGGATTTTCGTTTCGACGGTCGACGTGCCGTAGAGCCTAAGGTCGATGAAATATTGCTTGCGCATAATAAATTCCTCCTCACTTCTTGCGCGGAGCGAGCTACACTCCGTTATCGGCGCGAATTTCATCCTTCCTTCATCCCGCGCTTGGTGCGGAGCAAATTGCGCTCCGCTATTGGCGGTCGGACTCTATTCAGGTTCTTGCACGATGAATATTTCTCCCTCGCCGATGAAGTCCTTCATGCGCTTGTCCCAAAAATCCTCGAGCAGCATCGTCATGTTCGCGTCGAAATTTCCATGGTCGTCGAAGATGATGTCCCCTCCGCCGGGCCCTCCGCCGCCGCCGTTCAAATCCCCTAAATAGAAGAGTTTAGTCCACGCGTCCTCGACGGAGTAGCGGTACTCCAACCATCCGGCGTCCTCGCCCTCGTCTGCGACGCGCAACATCGGGGTCTTGCCGTCAGCTCCGTCCAAACCGGCCGGGCCGGGCGCGCCCATCAACGCGGCCAATGCGATAAGATTGGTCCAGACCGTATCGCCCTCCAAACGCCATTTTATGTACATCGTGTCGACGCCGAGCTCTACGTGACGGCCGGGCGCGCCGGCCGGGCCGACCGCCTCGCCGGACAGCACACGCCTTGTCGCCTCGTCGTGCTGCGCGCCGGTATGAGCGCTCTTAAAACGCAGCCAAAAAGCCATCCATTTTGCTCCTTTCGGTGTACGTCATCGTTACGCCGTCGTAATGCGCGTCGCAGTCACCCTCGCCAACGCATTCCTCCGAATATTCGCCTTCTTCGTCCTTTAATTTGGATATGTGGATTAAGTCGACCCAATCCTTGTCGCCGATTTCGCAAAGCTGCAGATAATCGTTTTCGATTCTTAACTGGAACGGCGCATCGACCGCTTCGAATTTATTGATTTTGTAATCAATAAGAACGTTCCATTCGTCATCGCCAATGCGCCACTGCACGTTGCCTAATTCAGACCTAAACTGGATGCTCGGCGGAAAATCGATCAATTTCGGCACTGTCGTCACCCTTTCGTTTTTTCGCATAAAAAAACCGCGTACACTTTACGCGGCAGGTTATTAATATCGGTTCGTCGTTTACGCGGAGCAGAATGCGCTCCGCTATTTTCGGTAAAAATTTTATGATGGCTTGTGTATCCTTTGGTATGCCTTCGAGCGATCGTTCGGTTCCTTTTCTTCTCCTATGTTAAAAAAATAAGTTCTACAACAGTCGTTTCACCAGCGAAGGCATCCACATTCGCGAACCCGACGCCCCTTAATTTCTCCTCGACCCCCGCGAACCGCATCGCCTCCCAAAGCGTTATCGGCGCAATCGCATCCTCGCCGTATTGTATGGAGAATGCATAAACCAAGCAGTAAGGAATTCCCTGACTCGTCACTAAAAGATGTCTATCGTCGGGATGAAAATCGACGCTCGTCGCTTGATTCGCACCAGGTAATATTCCCGGATTCGGTACTTTAACGGGTATCTCTGTTTTCCATCCGTAAATGGTCATATACGGACTTCCATAATGCCCTACAGCTTGCATCTCGCCGTTAACAGACCATTTCACATCATATCCGGTTCCCGAGGGCAACGGCGTTGGATTCGAAAGCTTAATCGGAGCTCCGTCATTCCATTCGAAATTTGTTACGAACGGCGTACCCGTATGGGTTATCGAAAAACGTTTCATGTCCGATGACCAACCACCCTTTGCAGGAATATTAGGCAAAACCAGAACATTATCCAATCCCGTTATTTTTACCGGCACGCCACTTACCCAATCATAAAAAATCATATATGGGGCAGTCCAATGCCCCACCGTTAAATATCGGCTATCGGGTGACCAGATGATCGATACTCCCCTGTCGGGCGGCAAGACGCTCGGATTCGCCATTCGAGTGGGGCTTCCGCTTATCCAATCCCAAAGGATTACGCGTGGGATGTCGTTACGGGCTTCCGCAAGATATCTTCCATTTGGCGACCACCCTATTCCGTTGGGATATGAATTAATTGACGATAAAATAAAGGCCCTCATGGGAGTCTGATCATCGATGAATTCATATATCCATGTCGGATACGATGAAATATTTGTTTGCAAGGCTAAATACCGGCTGTCGGGCGACCATGCCATATTAAAACAAAAGGCCGTTGGCAGTATGTCCGGCTCGATCTTTATCAGTTCTCCCTGAGTCCACGCGTAAATCGTTAAAAAAGGGGTTCCGCTCGACGTTACTGCGGCCCATTTTCCGTTTGGCGCCCATCTGCCATCGTTTGCGTTTAGACCCGGCAATACATCGGGATTCGGCAGTTTTATCGGAGTATCCATTTTCACTTCCACCTGACGAAGTCCCACGACTTGCTGGCCCTCTTTTATGTCATTCGTCGCGCGACCCATGAATAGCGTCGGGGACCAGTCACGTGATTTCGTTAGTGCGTACGGGTTAACGTCCGGCGGAGGTTGTGCGATCATGAATTTATCGAGGCGCGTCCAGGCGTTGCCCGATATGTCGATTTCATCCTCGTCGCGTGCGAGATGCAAAACCGTCCCGAGCGGCAGGTTCGCGCCGATTCCAAACCCGGAACCCTGCATCATACGCCTTATCGCCTCGTCGACTTGCGCACCGTTGTAAATTGTTTTGTGTTTCATACGATCACCTTCTAATAATTTTATTACAATGAATAATTTATTTATTTTCTTCCCCGGTTATCTCCGCGTACTGCTCCGCGGTGATCACGCCCTTTTTGACCGCGATCGCCAAAACCGTTTTATCCCACAGCCCGCGCTCGTAATTCGCCTTTACGATTTCGTACGTCATTTCTTAACCCCCCGTCACGCGTCCGTCATCGCGAGCAGGCATTGCATTTCAAGCGCCGCCGCGATGCGCTCCTCCGGCGTTATTACCGTTTCCGTAACCGGCGGCCGGTCCTCGAACTCCTCGATCGCCCGCATAACCTCGTCGTCGGTCATTTTGTCGGTTATTTCCGCGCCCATGCACCTGTACTGCTCGATCGTGGCGTCGTATTCCATAAAAACCGTTCCGTTGATCTTCCCGCCGCCGATAATGACCTTCACGCCGGGGATTTTCGCCCACGGCCGCATTTTAAGGTATTCCTCCGCCGTCCATTGGCTGCGCCCGTCCTTGTCCTGCCCGAGCGTGTAGATATCTTCTTTCTTGTCCCAAATTTTATATCGCGGCATGATTTTTTCTCCAAATCTTTATAATTTATTGACTCGCTTTATGATTTAGCTGTGCATCAAAAACATCTAAAATTCTACCTAATGTTAAAACAGTTTGTGAATCAGAAGAATTATATCCTCCAAAAAAGATTAAAAACGCATTACCCGCAACCGCAGTCCCCATCAATCCCCTTGCTTCTATTAAATACAAACGAATGGATTGCCTTTGCAAAGCCCTGTTATAAACGGTAACAATATGCCCTCCGGTATTACGATCGCTTCCGCCAATAATAATATAATCTCCAATTTCACCCCCATTCGGATACGATTGACCCGTCCATAAACGGTGGTTCGCCGTAAGAGTTCTACGTTCTAAAGTTTCGGAATATGCATCAACATAATCTCCCGATAATCCATTTCCTCCGGCAAAAATAGCATAATCTCTAGTAGATATTCCCCTAACATCACTTCTCGCCGCTCCTAATGTTAATGCTGTTATTCTCTGTAATGCAGAATCATAAGCATCAACTTGATTGGATACTGCGGAAGCGGCTTGACCGCCCGCAAATACCGCATAAAGTCCGATATTTGCCCCGCCTCCGTTATATCTGCCAATACGCAAGCTTTCTGGCGATGTAACTTTTTGTAATGTATCATCATAAACTTCCACCCGATTAATAGGAGTTAAAGAGCCGCTGATTCGCGCCCACCCACCCGCAAGTACAGCATATTTACCGACTTTCGAAACCATAGAATTGCGAACGGCTTCAGACATATTCGTTGTTCTATATTGTTGAAAAGTAGAATCAATCGCTTGAACTCCTCTGGCATCGGTTAAATTATTAACATCATACCCAAGATGTCCGCCAAAAAGCATTCCATATTTACCTATATCTACGCCTAACATACCGCGTCCGGGAAGCGCCATCGGCGTCGGATTTATACGTTGCATAGTAATATTAAAAATATCTATTGCTCCTGAATCTATTGCCGATGTGCCCAACGTTCCTCCAACAAAAAAAGCTAGTCCGTCCAAAGTAAAATAAGCCGGACTATGTCTTGCTTGAAGACCAAACGGGATATTCGGAATATCTATTAAGTTATATTCCTTTTTTATGATCCACGCTCTATCAACGACAAGTATAGAATCCTTGTTTACTCGTGTTTTTACGACAGGGCATAGCTTTCCGTTTTTTTTAAACAATGTCCGTAATATCGGATATTTAACCGCGCCTATTCTAATTCACTCCTCTACATACACGAAAACGAGTGTGTTCTCGGGCATCGCATCGGCCTCTTGATCCGTAGGGTCGCGGTCCATTACGATAAAATTCGCGTTCCCGACTGAAAACCCCGTGTCGTCGCGCGGCGTTATGTAAAAATTCGCGTCGGAAATCTGCCCGGCCGCAACGAGCGCGTCGTGCTGCTCCTTCGTCAAAACGACGAACTCGTTCCCCTGTATAATTTGATCCGGCATTACGCGGCACCCCCCGTTTCGTTCGGTTCTTCCGGTTCATCCGTTTCTTCGGTTTCCGTCACGGCGGGCCTCGCTTCGCCGTATTTCGTGCCGTCGAACGTGCTCGTCGCCCTCACTCTCAGGTTCGGGTTATTGTTGTCTTGGTTATGCCGTGATAGTACGCCCGTCGCGCTTATCACCGTGTTTTGGTGGTTGTTGCCGCTGCGGCTCCACATGACCGCGATCGACGCCCCCGCCTGTGATTGCACGTTTACGGTAAAATTAACGTTCCCGGTCGCGGGGAACGGATTCGGCGTGACGGTGACGGATATGATCCCCGGCTGCAGCATATTCGATACCGTGACTTCGGCCTCGGCGTAAACGCCCGGGTCTTCGTCCGACGTCGCGCGCACCATGATTTTCGACAATGCGATCTCGTCCATCGACAGATACAGTAGCCCCGCCGTCGACAGCGTCGTTTGCGGGCTCGCGTTGCCCGTCATCGACCATTTATACGTTTCCGCCATTTCGCCCGGGTGCGATACCTCGACCTCAGCCGTGAACCGCTGCGTCTTCTCGCGATCGAGCGTCACCACCTCGGGCGATACCGATATCTTTACCCACCGCTGCGGGGCGTGCGCCGCGTGGTTAATCTCTTTAAGCTCGCCGTCGTAAAACAGAAAACACGGCATCCCTTTCCAATACAGCGCCATTAGGCCATAACTCGGATCAAGAATCCGCCTCCCTCGCCGCTCCCTATAAGCCTCAGTTCATCGCTTTCCTTGTGCCGATACCAAACCCCATCCGCCCTAAACGCCAACCCCAAGAAACCGTTCGCGGGGCTCTCGTACGTCAAATACGCGGCCTCCTCGCCGCGGTATAGATAAAACCGCCCATGTCCGTCCCTATCGCCTCTGCCCCAATATAAAAGCGGCTGCATCACGCCGGGCGTAAACGCGTCCATAAACTCTATCCCGGCCATTTCGTGTTCCTTGACGTACTCCGTAACCTCGCCGGTTATTTCGTCCACCACAACCTCAACGTCCGTCTTGCGGATCATCACGCAAAACATCTCCGCGTTCTTGTCTGAGATGTTCGGGTACTTGTCCTTCGGAGGCGTGTACGTGATGTAGGTGTAAGGCTTGTCGCCGTCGGCTATCGATGTCCAATAGGCCTTCTTGCCGTTTCCGACGCTCCCTACTAAAAATTGCGTCACGGCGTCCTCGGGGATCGAATAACGGTCCTCGACGGGCACGAACTCGGTTTCGAGGAAGTGCAATTCCTCCTCCTCGGCCGATATGTAGTGGCGCTTGTCGCGCGGGTCCACGCAGGAATAATTCGGCTTGCGGTCGCCGTTATTATCCTCCGCCCAATCCCACTCGCGCGAGCCGTCCTCTTGCACGGGCCCCATAGGCTCGAGGTTCGGGATGCATAAAAACGGTAAGACGTTCGTCCACAGGCGGTCGACGAACGCGTCCGTTATAAACGCGCTCGCGGAGTGGATGTTCCCGGCCGCGAGTACCGTGTATTGCGCGACCTCCTCGATCATGGTGTAGAAGGCCTCATTCTTAAGGATGTCGTTAATGACGGAATCGCTGATTACCGGCTCGGGGATATCGGACTTGTAATAATAGTCCTTGAGCCCGGACAGCCCGGCGAGTATCTCGCCGACGGTTTTAGGCGGGTCGCCCAGAATGATAGTGCCGGATTGCGGCTCGTAGGGGTAATACTCGTATTCCGCGACGCGCACGCGCACGTCGATGCCGAGCGCGGAATCGATCACGACGCAGTAATCGCCGATGTCGTAGCGTTCGCCCATCCCGAGCTTCCACAGGTCAATCGCGGCGCATTTATAACTCATCCGCGGGATATCGATGCGGTGGAAGTTATCGGCGTCGAATTCGCGCATTGCGCGCGTAAGGAGCGCCACCGGGTCCTCGTAATCGCGGAAATCGATGAAGCCATCGTATATTTTCGGGTACGCTTTAATCAGCGGGCTGTCGATATACGGGACGCCGCCGTTTACCGACGATATTTCGAGGCTTTCGCGGCCGTAGGGGTACAGGCGCGTCACGAGCCGCGCGGTGTCCTCCGTACGCTCGACGCCCTTTAGGTTCTTGTCGAGCCCGAGGCGTACGCCGGTGTCACGGCCGAGCGCCTTAACAAGCGCGAAGGATAAATTATCGACGTAGAGCTCGCCGCCGACGTTTTTCATCACGCGGTCGAGCACGGCGATAGGGTTCATCTTGTCGGCGTCGAGAATGTCGGTTGCGTCCGTCACCGGCTCGAGGCCGAGCAGGTTAAGCTCCGGGCCGGACAATAACCGGACGGGGTTTCCGAGGTATTCTATGCCCGCGAATGCATCCGCTAAGATATCGGCCGGCGTAAGGCCTATATAGTTGACGGTCGGCAGGTGCTTTTTCTCGCAGACATCCCACCAGAGGGCGCGCGCCTCGGCCTTCGCGTAGGGCCTGCCGTTGTCCGCGCCGTCCGTCACGATCTTGACGATATAGAGCTGCCCCTCGCACTTAATCACGGCGTCGCGGCGCGCGCGCAAACGGCTCGGGCCGTTATGCGGGACGTTAAAGGTCAGGACGGCCGCGGCGTTTATCTTGCGGCGCACGGACACGTTGTAGGCGTCCGCGAGCGGCATTCCGGGGCGGTCGTACAGGCCGTCGCCGGGCTCGTAATATTCGAGGTACACGGGTTCACATCCTTGCAATCAAAAAACGACCCCGGGGGATCGTTTTTAGAGTAATCGTTACTATATGTTAACTAAATGCCGTACAATTCATAGATTTCAAATTTACTGTCGGCTTCCTTGTTTTCCCTAATAAAAATATAGGCCTTAGCGGTTTTTTTGTTACCGAGATAATCGGCATACGTTATTTCGTATATTCCTTCGTAGAATTTTAATAATTGCTTCGTATCTTCATATTCAAAAATATTTTCATTGTCAATTATGATTTTGTATCTTTCGGGATCCTTTTCAATATCTCTTTTTTCTATATTGATCAGTTCTTTTCTGACTTTATATTTCAACGAATCCATATCATCGGGAATAATATGGGTTTTCGTAAAATAAACGTCGTCTTTGCGGTTAAAACTCAATTCCTCCCAGCTTAACACGCCGGACATGAGCAAATCCATCGTCGATTGTCCACTATTAACAGGATTCATTGCTAACAATACGCTTGCGTCGGATTGTACCAACGCGTCCAAAAATTTTTTTACGGTCTTTTTCGCGCCGCTTTCGGCGCCACACCCAGTCAAGACCAGGCATAAAACAAGTAATACAGCCATGCGAATTTTTTTCATGTTGACCCTCCTCGTTTTCATTTGTATTTTATCCGGGGTCATATCATCCCCATACATATATCGGCGTAAATTCGAATTTCATTTCGCCCGAAAATCCCGCGACCGCCCATTCGTTATCGCCGGGCCTAAGCTCGAGCCAGTCTACCGGGCGGTTAATCAGCGCGCCGGCGTACGGTATCGGTTTACCGTTTATTGTCATGCCGGACGCCGCGCCGGTCAAGTATATCCGCGGCTTGACGTACCACGTGCCTGGGTTGCTAAGGCTGACGCTCCCCGCGCCCGAGACGCCGCGGGTGTACGTAACCGTCGTCAGGCCCTCGCCGAACGGCTGCGTGCGGATTATGACGCCGAACGTGTGCATCGCCCTCGCGACGCTTGTAAGGTTGATTTGGTTCGCTACGACGCCCTCCCACCGCACGGTCACGCAGCCGTCGTCGATAAGGTGCCCGGCGTAGTCGCCGAACAGCCTCGCGATCGCCTCGACGCGGCCCGCGGCGTTAGTCTTTAACGCGCCTTCGAACGCGCAGCGGTATTCCCATTCGCGCGCGCGGTAATGCTGCCGCCCGTCCGCGTTGTATGCCGTGAAATCATAGAACCCGTCGCGCCCGGCAAGCTCCTCCGTAATAATCATCGGCTCGGGCAGCACGGGCAGCGCGCGCGCCTCCGCGTATAGTTTTATGCTCGACGTATGCACGCCGTTCCATGCAAAACCCATAATGTCACCTCATCCGATTCTCGACGTCAGCCCGTGCAGCGCGAGGCTCGTCAATTCCGCCCAGTATTTATCGGCCGCCGCCTGGTTGTTGAAATTCTTGGCGCCGTAGTCGTTAAGCGTGACGCTCGCCGAACGGCTGTTGTAGTTGTTAGTCTGCCCGGCTCCTATATTACCCGCGCCGAAGTTGAAATTAACGCTTTTCAGCATTTCCGCGATCTTCGATATCATGTCCTTTATCTTCTCGACGGTCTCGCCGCCGAACCGATCGAGGCTTACGCCGAAGATATCGAAGATATCCTCGAGGCCGCCGGTAAGCTGCGCTGCCGCGTCCTCGAGGTTCGACGCAGTGCGCTTCGCCGCGTCGTCGGCGGCCTTCTGCATTTCGTCGTAGCGTTTCTTGAGCATGTCCTGCTCCATGTTGTAGGTCTTCTCAAGCGCGTCCATACGCCCGGCGACCTCCGCTTCCTGCGCCTTCTGCGCCTCCTGCCGCGCCTCGCGGTCGGCTTCTTTTTTAAGGCGCTCGATTTGCTGGATCAGGCTCTTGTATTTATCCTGCCCTTCTTTTGTTGCGGCCCCGGCGTACAGCCCGGCCTGCGCCTCAAGGTCGCCGAGCTCCTGCGAGCGGTCTCTCGCGCGCTCCTCCGCATCCAGGGCCTTGTAATGCTCGCGGATCGCGGCAAGCTCCTTGTTAAGCGATTCTTTCCTGTCTCTGTACGAATCGTCGAGCATTTTTTTCTGCGCGGCGTACCAGTCGCCCGCCTCTTTCTGCATCCGCTCGCGCCGCAGGTCGTACATCTGCTTGTTTATGTCGTCCATCTTGTCCTTGTGCTGATCGTACGCGGCTTCCATTTCCTTGAGCTTCGCCTTCTCGGACAGCCAAAATTTATCGGATATGTCCTTCAGCTTGCGGGTCAGCTCCTCCTGCGCGTCGGCGCGCAGTGCGATTAACGCGCGGTACTTCGCCTCGGCGGTTTCGGCGTTCGATAAATCCTTCTGTAACTGCCGCTCGCGGCGCGCGGATATATCGGCCGCGTCGCCCATCTCCTCCTCGGCGAGCTGTTTGCGCGCCGTGTAGAGCTTGCGCTCGTAGCCTTCGGTCTTGTCGGCGATCTCCCTAAGGACCTTGTCGCGCTCCTCGGCGCTCGCGTACACGATCTCGTTCGCCTGCCGCCGAATGTCTTCAAGGTCGACGAGCGCGGCCCTGTACGCCTCGATTTCGTCCTCGACGGGCATATCGCCGTAGAATTTCCGCTTGTCGATGCCCGACGTCAACCCCGCGTCGAGGCCGCGCCAGAAATCGGTAAGGTCCTTGACATTATCCTGCAGCAGCTTTTTCGACGCCGTGTAGCGCGCGCGCTCGTACGCCTCGATCTTGTCGCCGATCTCCCTCGTTATCTTAAGTTTTTCGTCCTCCGTCGCGTAGGTCAGCACGGCGGCCTCGGCCTTGTATTGTTTAAGATACGCGAGCACGCGGTCCGACGCCTCTATCTCCTGTGCGAGCGACATCTCGCCGTAGAATTTTTGGCGGTCGATCCATTTTTTCGATTCGTTCTCGCGGTCCTTGTAATGGTCTTCCCATTTTTTGAGCTCTTCCTTGCGCGCGCGTTCCGCCTCGGCCTCCGCGTCGGTCTTCCTGCCGCCCTTGCTTGCGATGTCGGCCTGTATGCCCGCGACGGATATCTGCCCGATCTTCGCGCGCATCGACTCGAGCACGGAAATCTGCTTGTTTATGTCATCCGCCGCCCGGCGGCCCGATGCGCGCGACGCCTCGATCTCGCGGTACTTGGCGTCCGCGAGGTCGAGATACCCCTGCGCGACAAGGATCGCCGCCTGCCGTTCGGCCTCGAGCGAATCGATGAGCGCCGCGTTCTTGGAGCGCGTGAGCGACGCTATCTGCTCCTCGATTTCGGCGGTCATCAGGTCCTTGTAGGCCTGCTCGTTAAGGCGTATCGCGCCGGTCTTCGCGTCGACCGCGAGCGCGGCGGCGTAGCCGTTCTTAATCATGTCGAGCGCGGTCTTGGCAGACAGCTCCTCGTTTCGCGCTTGTTCCTCAAACGCGCGCGACAGGCTTTCGACACTCCCGGCAAGGTCCGACGTCGCGGCCTGCATATCCTCCAGATACTCGGGCGCGCGCATCAGCCGCTGCTCCATCACGTCCGCGACGGCGTTGTATTGCGCCGCGAGCTCCGGATATTCCGCCGCGAGGCCGCGCACGGTGTTAATCTGCTCCGCCAGTGATTTGACGTATTCCCTGCCCTTAATCTCGCCCTTGGCGTACGCGTCGTTTAAATCCTCGTACGCGCCGACGGCGGCGGTTATCGCGAGCTGCGCCGCGGTCAGCTTTTCGCCGACGCTATCCGCCGCGCCCGATACGCCGTTCATCGTGTCCTCGAGCTTTTTCAGCGCCGCTTCGTCCTCTTTAACCGCGTCTATGTGCGCTCCTACCGCGGTTCGCGTTTCGTCGATGACCGCGGCCCATTTACGGCCGTTCTCCGTCGCGCCGACGAGGCTCTCGCCGTACTCGTCAAGCGCTTTCATATCGGCGTTTATATCGCTGCGCAGCGTCTCCATCAGCGCCTTTTGGAACTCGATTTCGTACGCGCGGGAACCCTCGGCCGCCTCGAGCTCCTCAACGGATTTTTTGAGTTCGTTGTAGAATTCGATGTTGCGGCGTATGCGCTCGTCCATCGTGACCTTTTCGCGCCGGCCGCGCTGTTCCGGGTCATCGCCGTACGACATGACCTTTTTTTCGAGCGCCTTGACGGTATTTTCCTCCGTCTTCCTGCCCTGTTCGGCGGCGATCTCCTTTTGCACCGCGAGCTGGATCCGCAGCTTCTCGTTGACCGCCTCGAGCTTGTCGAGCTCGTCCTGCTCGACGACCGTCAGTTTATCCTTCGAGTTCAGCTCGTCGATGCGGTCGCCGACGTTTTTCATTTTGCGTTCGGTATCCTCGACATCGGCCTGCATACGCTTGTATTCCTCGGAGAGCGCGCGCACCTTCTCGGCCTGGCGCTCGTAGCCGGAGGTCAAATAATCCACGGCCTTGACGATACCGTAGATCGCGGCCCCGGCGACCGCGCCGATAAACAGCGGCGAGGTCATCATCGCGGCGGTCACGGCTTTTATGGACGCGGCGTTCGCGATGTTCGACGCCGTGTTAGCGTTTGCGGCCGCGGTCTTGACGCCGTCGGCCCCGGCCCCCGCGATTTTTGCGGCAGCGAGTTCCTGCTCGGACGCCGCCGCCGCGACGTTCGCGGGTATCGTTTCAAGCACGCGGTCCCTGAATTTTTTGAAATCGCCCGCGACTTCGGTCAGCTTAAGCGCGACAAGCCCGCCGCCGACCGCCGCGAGCCCCGTCTTCACCGCGCCCGAGTGCCTTACGATAAAGTCGAACAGCCCGGTTATCGCGCCGAACAGGCCCCGGATGTTGTCCTTATTATCCTCCACGAGCTTAAGCAGCGCCGCGGACATTTCCTGCACGGCGGGCAGCGCGGCCGCCCCCGCCTCGGCGCGCATCGCGTTCCAAATCTCGCCGATGCGCATCTGCGTCTCCTGCAGCACGAAATTAAGCTGCGCCTGCCTGCCGGCGTCGGTTTTTGCGAGCGCCTCGTTCATGCCGCCGACGGACGCCGATATAACGTCGATCAGCACCGCGGCGCGTTCCGCCTCCGTGCCGGTCTTCAATATCTTTTCTTGCAATTCGTCGAATTTATATCCGTACCGCGAAAGCGCGCCGACCTGCCCGTCCATTACCTTACCGAGCATCGTCGCGATGTTCGCCGCCGACTGCTGCGTCGCGTTAATTCCGTTCTGCTGCGCGATCATGTCGTTCATCACAGGGATTAATTTTTGCAGCGTTTCGGCCTTCGTCAGGTACGTCGCCAGCTCCTGCGCGCCGGACGTCTGCACCGTGCGCGAAACCACGCCGAACCGCTCCTGCGCCGTCGTCAGGTCGTTGATCGACTTAACCTGCGCGGCGGTCGCGTCCATAGTGTTGCCCATCACCTGCGTTAGCTTGCCCTGGTTTTCGGCGTACTCGCTCGCCATCCGCGAGGCGTCGCTGAAATATCCCGTAACGTCCGATATCATGCCCTTAAGCGAATCGAACACCGCCGTCGCCGATAGGTTGCCCAAAAATATCCGCCCGATATCCCCGAGCTTATCCGATTGCGCCTCGAGCTCCCGCGTCGTGTTCGTAATCGACGCCGCAAGCAGCCGCTCCTTCGCCTCGGCCTGCGTCAGTACGCGCTCCCAGTCGGATAATCGCTTCTCCGCGACGCCGTACTCGCCGCCGACCCTCGCGACAGCCGCCTCGAGCTTGTTTAATTCCGCGGCCGTGGCCGTCCCGCCGCTCTTCGCGTCCTCCAGCGCCTTTTTCGCCGCCTCGACCTTTTTAGCGTACTCCTCCAGCGCCTTCCCCTGCGCCGCGTAGCCGTCCCGGGCCTTAGCCGCGACGTCGTTTTGTATCTTAAGCTGTTCGGCGAGCCCCTTCTGCTTCGCGGTCAGCGCGTCGTAATACCGGCCGGACGCCTCCAGCTCCTTTATCGTCAGGCGGGACGTCTGCTCGACGGACCGCATCTCTTTATTAAACTCGGCGATCTCCTTCTTCGCGTTATTCGCCTCGTCCTGTATCGGTATATTTATCCGGGCCATCCCTCACCGCCTTCGCTCAAATACTCAAAAATCGATCTCATCTATATAAGCCCTCGCGGGCGTATCCGTCGTTTTTATATATCCCCGGTCCTGCATCCAAAGCCTGTTCATCTTCCATATCCGCCGCGGGGTCTCGTCCCAGAATTCCTCGTCCGACATCCTCAGCCGATACCGCGCCGTATAATACAGCCAATCCCAATCGTAGCCCTCGTCGGAACCCTCGCCTATATCATCGCTCCCGGGGGCCCCTTCCGCCGCCGGGAAATCCCGAAGCAGCAGCTCGTATATACACCTCAGACAATCGTAGAACTTGAAAATATCCTCATTCAATATATCCTCGACGACCCCCGGCGCGAGGCCCGTAAGCAGGCATGCGATCCTTACCACCGCGGCCACGGCGCGCTCGGGCGCGGCCGTATCGAGCGCGGCGACCGCCGACCTTACGCTCCCGTACAGCCGCTCGAGCGCAAACGCCGCGCGCATCGTAAACCGCGCGGCGTAGGGCTTATCGAGCAGCATCGTTATCATATCGTCGCAAAACATATCGGATTTCATATCACACCGTCACCGGGCGCCTAATCAGCCCGCCGCTTCGTCGCCCTCGCCCTCGTCCTCCGCGTCGTAGAGCACGTTAAGCGTCTCCGCCGTAAACCACGCGTCGCCGATAGCGTCCGTATAATCCGGGTCGTCGGTGTCGATCTGCAAAATATCCTGGTTGTCGCAGTTCCGCACGATAAACGTGCCGTTAAGCGTCTGGTTCTGGAACGACACGTTCGCCTCGCGCGTCGCCGCCGCCACCTCGTTCTCGTAGAGCGTCCCCTTCAGCAGCCAGATATAGCTGTAATTCCCGTTCGATTTCATCGTGCGGAACCCGAACGCGATCGACGGCGCGAAATCGTCGCCGCCGCCCACCGTTATGCCGCCGATTTTTTTGCGCCCGAGCAGCACCTGCCGGTCGGCGTTCGAGAAAGCCGACTTAACGAACGCCAGGCTCCTCTCGCCCTTAGACACCGCCGTCACCTTCGGCGCGTTATCGTAGAATTCCGTCACCGAACTGTCCGACGCGTTGCGGGTAATGCTCTTCGCGTTAACCAGGGGGACGGGCTCGGAATACACCGGCGCCTCGCCCTTCTCGTCCTTCGTAAGCAACGCGTAGTGCGCCATATCGACGCCGATAGTTACGCCGCCGGACGTGTCGTTTGTAATATTCGCCATGCTTAAAATCTCCCTTCTCAGCAATAAAAAAACGCCCTTAGGCGTCGCATTAAAATATAATTTACTTTTAGGTTTATACCTCGGCCAATTCCCTCTCCAGCACGGCCTCCATCGCCTTAAACACGCGGCCCTCGGCAGACCGCACCGCGTACCGGATAAACGACTGCGGGGTCTGTTTATAAGTCCCGTACTCCAGCCACCCGGCCTTGTTACCCTGCGACTTGTCGAAATAGATATTCGCCTTAAAAAACCGCCCGCCGTCTTTAATGAACGCGCGCGACACCTTCATGTTCGCCGCAAGCGCGCCTGTCGACCGGCTCGGATGCATACCCCGCCCGATAGCGCCCGTCAGCTCACGCTTAACCGCCGGGGCCAGTATCTCCATGCCCGCCGCGATCATTAACGGCGCGACCTCGAACGTAAAGTCGTTTAAAAACTCGATCTCGAAACCCTGAAAACCTCTGAAGCCCCTCCGCGTTTTCCGTCTCCCCATCGCTGCACCTCCAAGCTACTTTAGGTTTATCCCTCGCTTATACAGGTTTATCCCTCGCTTTTACAGGTTTATCCCTCGCTTACGCTCGTTATAAACACGCTACGCGATTCCGCGCTAAAGCCCGCGGAATGCGCTACGCTCTACTTACGCTCGGTATAAACACGCTCCGGAGTTCCGCCCAAAAACCGGCGGAATGCGCTCCGCTCTATACCTCACAATTAAACACATAATAAATCACGCTCTCGCGCCCGTCCTTGTCGCGCCCGTAATACACCTCGTCCATGTCGAACGGGATATTATAATCGTTAAACAGATCCTCAAGCCGCTCGAGTATCGGGTCGAATTCGTCGTGCGTAAAAAAATGCACGTCCACCTTCCAAGTCTTCCGATCCGCACGGTTATCGGAATAATAATAATTCCGCGACGTCTCGAAATAAATTATATGCGGGCATATCTCCGAAACCGAGTCGTAGTGCGACACGTTCGGGCATACGGTCCGTAACGTCGCGGCGAACTCCGTAAGCGTCACGGCCCACCACCCCCCGCCATATCGTAGAGCACAACGACCGCCGCCAGCGTCAGGTCCGTAATCGGCACGCCGCGCTCGATCCCGTGCCACACGCGGCCGATATCGTACTGCAGCCCGTCGATCTCGACCGCGAACTTATCGCAGAGCGCCTTATCCATGTGCAGCCGCACGCGCCGCGTAACCGCGGTATTCGACTCGCGCGCCAGATAATACTCGCGCACGGTGAAATTAATGTCGCCGTACCAGGCCTCCGCGTGGAAGCTAAGCGTCGTCACCGGCATCCCGGCCGCCGTCTTGCCGGGTATTTTCTTATAAATCCGCATCTTCCCGTCGTCGAACATTACGCGCCGTCCTCGTTATCGCGCTGCCGAAACCAAACCCAATACTCCTCGTTCTCGCCGGGCACGGTATCCTCGCTCGCCGTATGGCTTTTACGGCACTCATACATCGTCTCGCTCCCGTCTTCGGCAATGCCGCCGTACCGTACTTTTTCCAACATATCGTACTTGGAAGGCTTACCGTCATAATCCCTAAGCCGCCAAACGCGAAAAAGATCGATTCTGACACAGGCGAACCATTGCGGCGTGTACATCAGCGCGTCGTTAAGATGCAATCTGAACAGTTTCGCGTCGTTAACGTAATCGACGCGCCCCTCGCGCCTTACGGCGTCAGGGTTCCGCTCCATCACTATCCCGACGGCCTCCCTAAGCTCCTCGAGCTCCTCTCGCATCGACATCTCGCGCTCATCGGCCTCGCGCTCCTCGCGCCGTAATCTAAGCACCCACGTATCCGCCACGGCTTGCATAAATTCCATGCCCCCGGACGTCAACTCCGCGACATTCGCGCGCTCCTCCTCGTTAAACATGCTCTCGTCAACGTACTGTATCCGCGAGACAACCCCGTCGTACGCGATAAGCACGCGGTCGTCGCTGCCGTTCTCGGCCGTAAACTTCTCCTTAAGCCGCGCAACCCCCACGCCGTTTATCCCGCTTTTCTTATCCCATAAATATACCGTCGCCTCGGCCATATACGCATCGCCCCCCTTCGATGTAATAACCTACTTACGATTCACCCACGCGCTCATAAGGCTTCCGGGGGTAAAATTATCGAGTTCATCCCCGAAACTTACCTCGGTAATCAATCGCTCTTCGTTCCAAAAACAATATAATTTCCCATCCGGCGCAATGCGGCCGGCTTCGCCGGTAGCATTGCCCAAGCCGCCGATCGCCCTGCACGTTTTAGTCGCGGGGTCAAACTCTATCAATCCATTATTCGAATACCATACGTCGGGCGGCCCGGCGTAAATCCTGCCGTTCGGCGCAAGGGCCCTTGCCGTATGCGGTTCACCGTAAATGGCGATTCCGTTATGCCGCGCGACAGTTTTTGCGACGGGATCGATTTCATATACATATAAATTCTCGATACAATATATTTTCCCGTCCGCCGCTAAAGTTCCGGCTACTCTGGTTACGGTGAATGTGGAGCCGAAAATAGATACTGTTGCGGTCTCAGGGTCGATCTCCAGAATATCAGTAACGCCCATACTTCTCGGCGTTGCGATAATCTTGCCGTTCTCCGTCAAGGATCCGAAATTAAAACCGCCCGCCACGTCGCCGAAGAAACTAAAAACGTTAGTTTCGGGGTCAAATTCAAGCACGGTTCTCACTCCAGTCGGCATTCCGTATATCTTGCCGTTATTAGCGAGCGTCAAACCGTACCTGTTGTAAAATCCTGCGGGATCATCCGAAATGTTGCCGAATACGGTGATCGTTTTATTCTCCGTATCGAAAGCCGCAATTAAGCCGTTTCGTTCCGGCAGAAAATACAATTTGCCGTTATTCGCCAAAACTCCGCCGGTATATGAATTCAAGGAACGATATATATTCAATTCTTTATTTTGCGGGTCAAATTCCATAAAATCGTTATAATTATCCACGGTATATAGTTTTCCGTCCCCCGCTAGAAGCGTGCACGTCGCGTTGCTGTAAAGAAAAACATCCTCCGGAAGGTCCATAGGGATCGCCGCCCCCGTAACCACCGTTTCCCGCCCCGCATTCCCCGCGATAACCGCCTTTATCTCCTCCCAATACCGCGGGCTCGCGAGGTTCTCCGCCGCCGATATCATAACTTCCATCGGTATCCCGGGCATCCCGGTAATAAACCGAGCCTCCGCCTTATACACCCTGTCCACCGGGTCGCGCCGATGCACGGCAGCCGTATACTCCGCCGCGGGCGCAAGCTCTAAAATAATCTCGCCCTCCGCGTCCAGCACGCCCTCCGTAACCGCGCGCCCCGCCGCCGTTACCGTTATCGGATAACCGTCCAATACCGCGCCGTCGTACTCCATCTTTGCCGATATCTTAACGGGCGTAAGCGCGGGCGCGCCGTCGATAAGCGCCCTTATCTTAGCCACGTCCCCCGGCGTAAATATCTCGGCCAATCCGCCGCCGACAACGCCCAATGCGGCCCCGTCGGAGAACCCAACAGCCATCGCGTCGGAGGATATAATCTCGCCCCTAAACCTCCCCGGCGGGTTAACCGTACCGCGCCGCGGGATCACGTTAACCGCTCCCAAAACACAGTTATCCGTAAACGCGCGCGAGCCGTCGTACAGGCTCAAAATCGGTATCGCGCAGCCCCAGAGGTGCGCCGTCGTCGCGTCGTACATCTCGAGCTCGCCTATCTCCGTATTCCTCGCGCGGATATAGCATCCGGTCTCGGAGCACATGTACGCGTACTTGTCGCCCATGCTCTCGATAACCGCGCCGCGGTATCCGTTAACGTCCCCGGCGTATATCGTCTGGTAACTGTTAACCGCGCTCTCGTACGCCGACATCCACCCGACGCGGCAGCCGCTGAGCCTCAGATACGAGCCGTTATATACGTTAATCCCGCCGGTAAGCGCGAGGCGCTGGAACGTAACGACCGCCCCGATCTGCACCGTTATCGAATGATTAATCGTCACGGCGGGCGCGCTCCCGAACGGGCCGGAGAACGTGATCATCCGCGGCATCGTCGCGCCGGATATATCGAGCCCGCCGTCGTACACCCCCGCCGCGAGGTTAACGGTAATGTTGCGGTTCCCCAAATATACCCCCGACGGGTCGTCCACGAACCGCAGATTTCGCATCGCCGCCAAAACCGCCGTTATGGTACGCATCGGGCGCGCGCCGTCGCGGCCGTCGTTATTATCGTTACCGTTAACGGCGTCGGCGTACCACGCGTACGCGCGCGTATCGGGCGGGCCCCCCGCGAGGATCCCCGTATCAACATAATCCCCCGCCGCGTCGCTCCATATCTCCCACGTCCCCGCCGCAGAAACCTTAGGGCTCACGCCGCGCGCGGTTACCCCGGTATCCGTCCACGAGTCCGAGACCGGGTTATATACGAGCCAGTTACGCGTCGCGGGGTCTATCCGCGGCGGCTGCACGGGCACGCCGTTAAGCGCGACGCCGTTCGTGTATTTTTTAGAAAGCGCGTACGCTTCGTCGCCTAACATCCTATATTTCCCTCCAAACGCCGTCGGTCGTAAGCTTCCAAAAACTCCCGTCCCCGGTCACGAGAGCCGACGACCCCGGCGCGACCTTCGTCGTATCGGCCGGAAGCCCCGCCACGTGCGCGCGCTCGTCGCAGGAGTAGCTAATCGTAGGCGGCGAGGTATCCCGCCCGATCGACGACGCGAAATACCCGGCCCCCATGTATAGATCCCGTAAACTCATAAATCACGCTCCCGAATTTGTAAGCCGCAAAAGGTTCTTTACCGCGTCATACTGCCGATGGAACCGCTCGCCGTCCGCGGAAAACGAAAAATGCGCCTTCGCGTACAGTATCGCCGCGCGTATAACCTGCGGCCCGCCCCCGGCTATCTCGCGCACCCCGGCGCGCCGCAAATCGTCGAAACAGGCCTCGATAATATCCGACAGCTCCTCGTCCAAATCGGAGACCGTCACCCGCAACGCGTTTTTTATCTTACCCAGCAGCCCCGCGCCCGGGTCTCCGTCGGCCGTTACGCGGTCCATACCCGTCACGGGGCAATCCTCTTAATCAACGCCTCCGCGATGTCCGCCTTTTTAGCCGCCGCGTCGACGGTAATCCCGGCGTTAACCGCCATCTTCTTAATCTCCTCGACGGTCAGCTTACCGAGCATCGCCCGGTAATCGTCGGCCGAAAAATCGAAACGCCGCGCGGCCGGCGGCGCGTTATCGGCCGAACCGCCCTCAATCTCCCTCACGTACTGCCGCACCGCCTCGCGCTGCTTGTCGGACAATATAACCACGCTCCCCGGCTCGGCGTTTAAATTCACGCGTCGTATAACTTCGTAAGCCATAAAAACACCTCAAATCTACTCCAAGGGTTCGCTACGCTCACCCACGCTACGGACCCTGCGTTAAAGCCCGCAGGGTTCCTACGCTTTCGTCACCTTCGCGAAACTCCTCAGCCTCGTAATATTCCCCGCGACGTATATCTCGCTCAGGTACCGCACCCTGTTGCGGTCCATCCACGTCAAATTATCGCGCACGATCGACGCGTTCCGGCCGTCCGGGAAATTAACCTTATAGGCGTTGAAATTCCCCGCGACCATGTAGGCCTCCCCGTCAGGCGCGGCGTCGTAGCTCGGGAGCGCGGGCGAGAACACCACGGGATAGCCGCACATCGAGTGCCGTATCCGCGCCGTATTATCGGTCGGCGCGACGTATATCGGCCTGTCGGAGGTATCCTTTAAGCCGGCGACGTTATTAAAGAACGTCTCGCGATGCATCACGATCGTCACGTTATCGTCGACGCCCTCGTCGAGCAGCGCGATCGCGCGGTTCGCGACGTTAAAATCTATAACCGCGCTCTCCAGCGTCGACACGAACAGCTCCTTGGTATTAGTAAGTATCCCGTGGATTCCCTCGGTCGCGGCCTGCGAGCCGGTCAGAATCTTGCGGTCGATAACCCTAAGCAGCGCGTCGGGCAGCTCCGCCATTATCCACGCCCAAAACGCCTCCACGCTGTCGGTCTCGAATTTACGCGTCATATTCAAAATCTCCGCGATAAACTGCGCCTCCATCGTAACGGAGCTAAGCGTAATCTCCTTCTCCTTCTTGGCGCCCGTGCTCTTCTCCTCGTACATCTCGGGGTCGGAGTACAGGTTCGCGATCGGCCACTCGGAGATCCCCTTTATCGACTCTTGCGAGCACAGATTAATAATCCGCCCGCCCGTTTTCATCACGTCCTCGATGCGGTTCGCAAGCGTTTTAGGCACCAGCAACGTATTATCGGCGGACGAAAGCAAATTCCTAACCTCCGAATAATCGCCTATCATCACCGCGCGGGTCCAGGCCAGCTCGTACTGCCGCGTCTCGGTAATGTCGCGCGACAGCGCCGCCGCCCTCGCCGACGAATTATTAGTCATCATGTTACTCAACAGCCCGACCTGCCGCTCCTCGGTCGCCTTAAGCTTATCGCGCGCCGCTACGACGGTATCCTGCTCGGTCTGCGTCGACTGCCGCTTGCTTAACAACAGCGGTATCTCCTTAAGGATCGCGTCGCGGCGGTCAACCGTCGTCGCGTCGTTTTTAGCCTCCGCGTCCAGCTCCGCTATCTCCGTGTCGATCTCCGCGAGCGCGGTATCAAGCTCGCCCGTCCTCTTCTCCGCTTCCTTCCAGTGTAAAAAGTCCATTAATTTTTCCTCCCAGTTATTTTTTCCAGCCCGAGGCTCTTAAGCCTTCGCAGCTGCCTATCCCTTATCCGCGCCTCGATAAGCCGCGCCTCGTCCGCGGTAACGCCCGCGCCGCGCATCGCCCGGGTCTCGATCGATGTATCCTCGTATGCCGGGAACGTCACCGCCGCCACGTCGTAGAAGCGCCCGAACTCGGTAATAACGCGCTCGTCGGCCGCCTCCGAATCGTCGTCCGCGAAAATCCACTCCGATTTCTTAACCACGGCCCAAAAGCTCATCTTCGTCACGAGCCCGGCCTTAATCATCGAATACACGTCGCGCCCGATAGCCGTATCCGCGATCGCCGCGGCAGCCTTAAGCCCCGTATCGTCGGGCTTAAGCTCGAGCGACCCGTTTTTCGTGCGCGCCAGAAGCGAGTCGAAGGAATGGTTGAAATCAAAAACGACGTCGGTCAGGTCAGCCCCGTCCAACGCCGTCTTGGCAATTTTTTCTATCCATCCCCACTTAACGCTCCCGATCAAAGTCTCGGAGTCAAACTTAAGCGCGTACCCCTCGACCCGCATCTCCTTAGCGTCCGGCGCCGCGCGCATCTCGGCCTCGAAGCACCGCCTTATGCCGATGCCGTCCATCTTGCCGATGTCCAAAATCCATCACCTCTCTTAGTCGCATAACCAAATAATCCGCCGCTAATCAATCCTTTTCTTCATCATCATCCTCCTTATCAGGCTTTTCATCCTCCCGATACGCGCTGAAATTCTTATTCGACAGCAGCCCGTCCCCGCCCGGCAGCGGCGGCATCTTAAAGGCCGCGCGCCGCACCTCGTTCGGCGAGAAGAACATCGCGCCCAGGTACAAATGCCGGAGCAGGTCCTTTACGCTCGTATACTCGAACGGGTTCTTGTAATACTCGATCCGCTGCCCCTGAGTCCTCGCCGTCTGCGTCAAAAATTTATAATTAAGCTCCTCGATAAACCGCATTATTATCGGAGCGATCGTCTTGTTGAAAAAAACCCCCATCTGCGCCTCGTTCGCCGTCCCGTCGATAACCGCCTGGTTAATGCCCTTGAAATTGTACAGATACTTCATGTAGTTATTAACCTCGTCCGTCGACATCGTTTTGTAGGTCCTGTTAAGCGACACCCACTTCTCGCCCGAGTCCATCACGATAATGCCGCCGTCCGAGGCCCTTATCCGGTCAACGATCTCCCGCGCCCTGTCGATCTTATTCGTATCCCCGATGAACGTGCCGTTAAACGACCCCGCGCCCAGCGACGCGCCGATCTCCACGATCCCCTTAAGGCTCCCGGAGTCCCTCAGCTCGTTAAGGAGCGAATTCAAATTATCGTCGAACACCCGTACGAACCGCGCCAGGTCAAACCGGTCGTTCTTGTCGTAATAGAACACGTCGTTCGGGTTAAGCCTAAGATGCACGATATCGTCGTAGTCGAGCAGCACCACCGCGCCGGTATCCTTCGCCTTAAGTTTTAGGTAGCACTTATCGCCCACGGCGTAGCCCTGCCCGAAGTAATAATCCTCGCAGTTTATCGGCTCGAGCGCCGTCACGATGTTGCGGTCCGCGGCCGTATCCCGCACGATCCGCACCAGCGCGTTCCGAAACGAATGCAGCTGATACGCGACCGTATACAACAGGTCGGACTTAGTCTGCAGAACGTTCGGCCTAAGCGCCAAAACCGAATAGTTAGGGTGCCCCTCCATCTTCATGTACACGCGCTTATTGCCGGTCGTAAGCTCCTCGTAGTCCCCCGCGATGTCGTCGACGATATCGCCCGCGCCTGAATCAGCTTCGCCCTCCCTTCTTGCGCCTTCCCTTTTTCCGCCGCCGGCGGCGGGAACCCGCACTTCTTTCGACAGCACGAGCTCGATCTTCGAGAACTCCGTCGCGATAACGTCGTAGATATTCTCCAGTATCGGGGTCCGGCCCCCGAGCGAGAACTGCCCGAAATACTCTTCCGCCGACATTATCCTGCCGTTTGAGCGTACCTTTACGCTCCCAAACGAGCCGTCGCCGCCCGAACCCCCCGAACCCGCGCGCGGGGCAAAAGACGCTCCGCTATCGCGCGTAGCAGACAGCGCTCCGCTATCACCCGTGTCGCGCCGCGCCGCCCAAAATCCACCGCGCCCGATGTTAATCTCCCGTCGCCTCGTCAATATCCTCAATCCATCACCTCCCCCCTCGTATTCCCCAAAAATCCCGCCAAATAAAAAACGGCCTCCGGTAAATCCCGGCAAGCCGTTTTTATGCGTTATATTATTTATTTAAGCATCGATACCGCCGATATCGTACTCTACTTGACGGTATCGGACTAATTTTTTATAATCTATCAAAAGGAACTGCCGCTTTTGAGCAGGCGGCCGGTCCGATTTAAGCGGATCACGAGACGCCTAATCGCTTAGGCGTCTCGTGCTATTTCTTACCGCGCAGTAATGTCACGCAGAGAGTAACAACACCTATGATAACCAAACAAAATTGAAACAATTCCGTAAGGGATACGCCGATCTTATGTCAATATCGATCAACCACACCGTCAGCGATATCGCGATCTGCCGCTCAAACTCGTAAAAGGCGCGTACGCGCGCCAATTTTTCAAGCGCGACGGCGGTTTCGATACCATCAACCAAATAACTCCGTCTCACCAAACAGCGCCTCCACGGTTACGCCTCTCAAGTGACGCTCGTTAATCCATTTAATTCTGTCGTCCCGCGTCTTTAAAATCGATAGCCTTTTCATCATAAATCTTACGAAATCCCTGGCCTTGTCCGATGTTACGGGCTTCCATAAACCGTAATAGGCTTTAATCTCAATCATCGGCATCCTCCACGCATGACTCCATCAAAAAAGGCAGCCCGTAAGGGACCGCCTTGACAAAAAAATCTATTATTAATATTTACAATCGCAAATCACACGCTATAATATAAGCAGGTAATCGTCCACAGAATGTGGCGGCCCTAAGCCTGAGGGGCTACATTAACCACTCGGCTGATAGCACAGCAGAGTGGTTTTTTCTTTGGTATTAAAAATCCTACCTGTAAGAAAAAATAAAGGTCAGCAACGCCATGAGAAACGTACCGAACAACAGCAAAGCCGTTATCAGTTTGTATCCTTTCACGCGCGTCACCCCCTCTCATTATCTGAAAGGGTCCGCCACATCCGCTCGATTACCTGCATTACGGATAATATCACAAATTAATTAAAATCTATATTCCCCGCCTCGTATAATCTATCTCCAGATCGTCCCCCACGATAATATCCTTCGCCGCGTATCCGAGCCTCTCGTGCTCCCTGTTATGGCAATCGATGCAGACCGTAACCAGCACATCCGGGTCAAGGCTCACCGCGGGGTCCGAGACGTTTGCCTGCGTAAGCTCCGTCGTGTGATGCACCACCGGCGCGAAAAAGATATGCTCCCCGCATATACGGCACACCCCGGCGTCGCGCTGCAGCACGTAAGCCCTCGCCGCGCGCCACGCCCGCGATAAATAGAACCGCTTCTGCCAGTCGTATCGCGGCATATCAAACGCGTCCTCCCTTCTTGCGGGCTCTAACGTCGCATCTTACGATGCTCGTTCTCACCTCGCAAGTCGCGAGCCTCAACCTCCTTTATACCGCCACCGGCGGCAGTCGGTTTCGGCTCCACCAATTCCCCAGCCGCGCCTTATTAACCGCGCCCGTCTTACCGTTAGTAATAAACACCGTATACGCCGACCGCGCCGCCAGATGCGCCGAAACCCCGTCTATGTGCGATCTCTGCGAATGCACGAAATACGCCGTCCCGTCGCCGCGCTCCTTAGTCAGCGCCGACGCGAAGTGCAGCTCCGTCAGCTTATTATTGCAGTGCGCGAGCCCCCGCGCGCGTATATCCTTCGTCGCCTCCATCAGCGGATACGAGTATAACGATTTCTCCATCTGGAATTTTATCGCGGGCGGCAGCCCGTCCTGCGACGCTATATGCGCGTTAACGAACGACTCGATCTCGCCCGCCTTGTTAGGGTCGATCCCCATCTTACAGAGCGTAAACCCGTAGCGCGCCTCGATAAGCGCGATGAAATACATTATGAACTTCTGCGTAACCCCCGTAACGTCGCAGGCCATCGCCGCGTCGTCCCCGTAGCGCGCGCGGATGCTCCCGACAAGCGCGTCGTCTATAACCACGATATCCCCACGCGCCGCGTACATCGCGTAACCGTACCGCCCGGCGCCCTCGTCGTACAATATGTTCGTATCGTACCGGGATTTTTCCGTTATCATATCCAACCGCTCGACCGTAAGCCCGCCGTCGTTTTTTACCTGCCGGTCGAGCCACCGCGGCAGAAAATAGAAATCCTTGTAATACTCACGCTCGGTAGCGGGGTCCGCGGTCATCATCGTAAGGCACGCGAGGTCCGACTCCGGCGACCGCGTATACGCCATGTCCAGCCCCAAAAACACCGGCGCGCCGTTAAAGATAGCCTCGTCAAACGGCAGCGCCCGGCACTCCGCCTCCGAAAAATAGCACGTCACCGGGTTCTGCGGAATATTAAAGTTCTTAGTCATCGTAATCGCGCGCTCCCTCGGTTTGTCGGCCATGTCCCGCGCCTTCTGCGTAAGCAGCGTCGCCGAAACCACGTGCCCGAATCCGGGGTTCGATTTTAAATACACCGACGTGTCGCCGCTCTCCAGCGCCGCAAAAATCTCGTCCTCCGAATCCTGCTTGAAGATGCAGCAGAAAAAACGGTGATTCACGGCGTCCCCGTCCAATATTTTTTTGGCGTACTCCAGCCGCTCGTCAAGATACCCGCCGCGCTCGGTTCCCATCGTAGTCGTCTCGAAAACGAACCCGTCGTCGCGCTTAACCGATTTCCGCAAATTATCCGCGTACGCCGACGTCGTCATCGCGTGTATCTCGTCTATCATCACGTTCGTAGGGATAATCCCCTCGAAATTACGCCCGTCCGAAGACATCGCCGTAAGCATCGAATCGAGCCCGTCCTTTTTGCGAACCTCCAAAAAATTCAGGCTCGGGACCGCGTGCAGGTACCGCTTAAGCGACCGGTTACGCCCGATAATCCGCATCGTAGTGTCGAAGCACAGCCGCGACTGCTTCTGCGCGTTCGAGCCGATATATATATTCGCCGCCGGATAATCCCGCGAAAACAGCAGATACGTATTTAAAAACCCCAAAAGCGTAGTCTTGGCGTTACCGGCCGCGATAACCATCAATATATCGTTTACGACCCGTAAATACTTCCGCCGCCGCCCCACGACGCGCCCGGCGTCGTCGAGTACGTCCTCCTCAAAATGCCCCCAGAAGCAGAATATCGAGTATATAAACCACCGCTGCCAGAGCATCAGCCTCACGGGCTCGCCCGCCCGCTCCCCGCCCGGCAGTATGCAGAACCGCTCGATCCAATCGACCACCGCGCGGCCCTTATCCGGCAGGAAATCGTACAGCTTAAGCATCGCCCGCTGGATCCCCACCGTCTTTTTTATCTCGTCGCAGAACCGCTCCGGATACGCGTCGACGAGCGCATGGTACTCGGTAAACGGGTCCGTCATGTCAACCGCCCTCATCCGTTCAATCTTTATCCGTTCCGGTTTAAATCCGAAAATCTTTCCGCCGCGTCCGTCTTAACCGCTTATCTTTTCGGCTTTCTTATTCGTAAATTCTTCCCACCGCTTAACGATCACATCGCAGTATACCGGGTCGATATCCATCATATAGCAGCGCCGCCCCAGCCGCTCGCACGCGATAAGCGTCGAGCCGCTCCCGCCGAACGGGTCGTAAACGAGCGCGCCCGGCGGACTGGAGTTTTCAATCGCCCGCGCCGGTATCTCGACAGGCTTCTGCGTCGGATGCAAATAATCCGACGACGAATCCCGCGATATTTTCCAAACGTCCGACGCATTATCCTGCGTGCGCGGCCCGTACCAATTACCGCGCCCGCCGCCGCCCGGCTTAAATCCGTAATAGATAAGCTCGTACGCTTTATGATAACCCACATGGCTTACTACGAAGCCGTTTTTTACCCATATAATATGCCTGGGCATCGACCGTAAAAACCGTTCGAATAACTTATCGTACAGCGCCAAATTATTCTCACACCCGCAAAAATAAAAACGCGCCTTATCCCTCGTCGCGACCGTAACCGCCAATTCGAAGCTAAACGGGATCGCGACCATCGTCAGGTCCCCCGCGATGGTACTTTTAGTCTTACCGCCTTTAACATTCACCCCGTACGGCGGGTCGGTAAAAACCATATCGGTCTTCTCGCCGTTCATCAGTTTTATAACGTCGTCCGCCGCCGTCGCGTCGCCGCACAACAACCGATGCCCACCCAGCCGGTAAACATCGCCGGGTTCCGTTACCGGCTTCTCCGGCAAATCAAAATCATATTCGTCCTCTACAATCTCCGCCGCAGCATCGCCAAGCTCATCGAACCCGAAATCCCCCATATCGAAATCGAAATCGTCCATCCCGCCGAGCTCGCCGAGCTCTATATCCAGCAGCCCGCCGTCGAATCCCGTCTCCAGCGCCGTATTATTATGCGCGAGCGTATATGCGCGCCGCTCCGCGTCCGTAAGGTGATCGAGCCGCACGCAGTCGACGTCCGATACGCCCATCTCCTTAAGCGCCAGGAGCCGCCCGTGCCCCTCCACGCATATATTCTTATCGCCCCAAACCCCTACGGGATCGTTAAAACCGAACGCTTTTATACTATTTATAATATGCCGTATCTGCTCCGCCGTATGAATCTTGGCGTTCCTCTCGTACGGACGTATATCGTCTATCTTAAGCCTCACGATATCCACGCAACACCCTCCGTCTTATACAACCAAACCGCACCTACATCCTCCGTCTTACGCAACAAAACGTCCTACATCCTCGCCTTATGTCCAAACCTACCTTTATATATACACCCGGCCTTTAATCCATCCGCAATACTTACCGTAATACCTTCCTTTATATATACCCCCGCGCCGTTAATCCGTCCGTAATATCCTCCGTAATTCCTTCCTTTATATATGCCGCCGCGCCGCGTTCTTCGTTTGTGCTAATTCCGGTCACAATTACGCGCGGCCCGTCATGCCCTCCGCCGCCAAAACGCGCTCCGGCATCCGCGCCCGCCGTTCTATCCGAACGGATCCTCGTCGTCTATGTCCCCGATGTCCAAATCCCCCTCGAGGTCCGATATCAATTTCGACACCGCGATATTAAGCTTCACGTATTTTTCCAAATTTACGATCGACGGGATCGAAACCATCGAGCCGTTATGCGACATCATCGTAGTCGTCCCCTGGCTTTTATAATACGCGGCCGCTTCCCCCTGGAACGTCGTGATCAGCATCTTGTTATAATCGTATTCCTGTTTCGCCGCCACGAGCCGCGCCCGCATCGTCGCCGTGTCGATGTCTGCGATCTTTGTCTGCCTGCGCGACCTGTCCGGCTTCGCATCGATGCCGATGTTCGTAGCCGCATCCCCGCCGTCGTCCGCCGCCTCCCCAATCGCTCCCGATACCTTCCCCGCTCCCCCGGCCGCTCCCGATACCTTAATCGCGTCCGAAAATTTTTGCCTGTTAATGTCCGACGTCTTCGATAAATGATTTTTAAGCGCTTCCCATTCCGCGATAGAAAATTCCCCGGATCGCTTCTTACCTATCCCGAGCCGTTCCATCGCCTTATAAATCGCCTTCCGCGAAACTTTAATTTCTCTATTTAAATTGCTGATAGTCCTTCGCATGACTTACCACCCGGTTCGTAAAAGAACTTGTAACCTTTATCTCATTTTTGTAACCCTTTTTGTTACCTTCGACCCCGGTCCGCAATTCTCCGAAGATTCCTTTCATACCACCAGTTTACGGCGGCTCATGTTTTTTTAAACAGGTAGGGGGGGTTATTTTATTTCGTAGGGTTTCCAATCGGAGAAATTTTTTTCGAATGATTTAATGCCGTCGAAGAAATCCGGGCAATTTACTTTTAGCGTGGTTTTTCTTTTGCTCATTCATTTTTGATTCCTTAGTTTAATTTACTTTTAGCGTGGAATCTGCTATTATCGCCTTACTGTTAAGGGGTGATATTATGGCAAATTCCATCAGTCTGCCTGAGTTCAATATCCTAACCATTTACGAAGACGCTGACGGTCGGAGCGTCATGTATGAGGTCGAAGCCGCTGCGCCGCCGAGGGCTTGTCATAAGTGCGGCTGTATCGGCCCACACTATAAACACACCGTTGAAGACCGTATCGTGCAGGACATTTCTGCTCGCGGTAAGCTGACATATCTGAAAATCAAAGCCCGCCGTTATAAGTGCAAGGATTGCGGTTCTACATTCCAAGAGGAATACGAGTGCATAGACGGCAAGGAACGGCTTACAATGCGTTTCCGTATCCATATTCAAGCCCAATGCCTGACAGATACTTTTGCCAGAATCGCCAGAGATAACAGCCTTTCTATCAACACTGTGCGCCGTATCTTCCAAGAATACATTGAGGAAAAGGCGAATCTCCTGACCTATAACGCACCCCGCGTCA
>Ga0123353_10001201_pt1 | contig 31719 bp, 28 predicted proteins | sample TergutLab28metaG_3_FD_92763 | JGI IMG/M metagenome (GOLD analysis project Ga0123353, IMG submission 92763) | Labiotermes labralis P3 segment gut microbial communities from Petit-Saut dam, French Guiana - Lab288 P3 | ecosystem: Host-associated > Arthropoda: Insects > Digestive system > Gut ...
AAGCTCCTTGCCGAGCCTCGAGGCCACCAGGTAGCCGGCGCAGCCGAGGCCGCTCTCGCCGGCGAAGTGCGTGGAGCCGGCGTTGGCGCAGAACGACGGGTAGACGACGCCCGTCGCGCTGTCGGTGACCGCGATCGGGAATATGTCGCCTGTGTTGTTGAGGCCCGGGTAGCCGAGCGTGTAGCCCGAGCCGTAGCCGTTGACCACCGTGTAGAGGGCATCGTAGTCGAAGCCGCCCGTGCTTATGGCGCCGTTCCCGCCGATGTGGACGAGCAGGGGTGCCACCGGCTCGAAGACCGCGGCGGCAGGGCCGCTTAAGGCCTCCACCACCCAGTAGTAGCCCGCGAAGCCGCCGGCCCTCGCCCTGAGCGCGGCGGTGAAGTCGATGAGCCCGCTCGACGCGCCCACGCCGCCCGTCGCGACGGGCAGGCCTGCGCTTGCAGGGTCGAAGACGCGGGTGCGGACGCTCTCTGCGCCTGCCGCATAGAGGCCGAACGTGATGCCTGCGAGGAGCGCGTCCCTGTCGCCCTCGTAGCCGCTGACCCAGCTCTCGAAGGCCACCCCGTCGACCGTCTTCTTGAGCGTGATCGCGCCCTCGGGCGGCGGCGGCGTGCCCTTGCCCCTGTGGAACCCGCTTATGTTGAAGTTTACGTTGCTCTCGTCGTTTGTTACGAGGAAGCTTGCGCTCTCGTTGTTGTTCCCGCTGTTGACATAGGAGACCGCCCAGTCGTAGGGGGCCACGACGACCCAGCCGGGGTTGTTGCCGCCGCTGTTGGTCGAGAACCCCAAGTCAGGCGTCCAGCTGAACACCTCGCCGTTCGTGAACGTCAGCTGCATCGCCGTGACATCGTCCACGTTCTTGCCGGTGTAGAGGAGGTGCCAGACGTTCGGGTCGGCGGCATCCTCCGCACCGCCGAGGACGAACACGTTTCTCCATTGCTCGGTGAAGTCGCTGCCGGTGCCTTTAAGGTAGACGGTCTGCCCACCTACACCGGCGGCCATCACTATTACGGGGACAACCACCGGGACCACTATGGCAATGGTAAGCGCCCAGAGCGATACTTTGGACATTCTCCTCATTTTGAACCCCCTGATCGACACGGCCAAAGCCACTCAAAAAGACAACCTGAGGGAGTAGGAATCGCGTGATTCCTACTCCGCACATATCCACTCCACGTATATCATGCGCTCCCAGTCAAAGAATTACTTCGTCCTGACAGTCAAAATGCATCCTCCATTGGTCGGAACTGAATAAGATTAATGTGGCGACAAGTGCAGCAACAAGCGGTTTTGCCTGCTTTTGATTGCACGCTGAATAACATAACATTATCCATGTTATTTCAAGTTAGCGGCCTATTTTCAAATAACGATCATCAGAATAGCTTCGTTATTTCAGTCCACAAGTAAAAATGCTCACGACGGACTTGGAGTCTAAGCGTAACGCCGCAAGATTTCGAGCCGACTGTGCACTGGGAATAGCTGACCCGAGTGCCTGCGCCCCTTTTGCCTTATTCCGTTAGGTTGCTTTTTGTGAGCAGCCGACCAACCCCGGCCAATCGAGCCGGTCAACCTCTGGTCAGCTCTGCCCCTTCGCCTCTGGTCTTTGCCTACTGATAAATGCGACCCTCGTACTTCAGCCACCCGGGCGCATGTTGACCGCTCGGGTCGCGGTGCGTCCAGTGGATGACACCACCCTCTTCGTTGTATTCGTACATCCCTTTGAACTCGACAGTCGCACCGAGCGCAATGTTGGGGATCCGTGAGGCAATATCTATGTTGTGCGCGACAAGCAGCGTTTGCCCAGAGGCAAGGCGCAGTATAAAGCGCTGGTGGCGTCCACCTTCATTATCGTCGGCAAGAATACGCGTGACCGTTCCTGCGCCCGTTACCGCCACACCGCTCTTCCGGTCACGAAACAGAGTGGCGAACTGCGCGAGATCAGTCTCTACGCTCCCAAAGATGGCACCGCCTGTCTCCGCTCCCCAGTTGGAGGGTTCCACATCCGCATCTGTGTCATCTTCTTCCTCTGCGCCCATTTGAGCCCATGCGTTAAGCTCGGCATCGGAGACTTCGCCGTACGTGCCATCGCCGTCACCGCCCTTGAAGGCTCCGTCGCCTACCGCGGTCTCCTCGCCTGGCTTTGCCGAAATCGGAGCCGAGGACACGGGCAGGATCTTGCTAAACATCGCCGGCTCATAGGTCATCACGAAAATGCCCGCTACCGCAAAGACCAGCAGCACTACGGCTACGATCGCAAGAGTAGCGCGCAGGTTCATTCCGGCTCCATTCTTCTTCACGCAATAGCGAGCGTTTTGACTGCTAGACTGCCGAGCTGCCGAGCTGCCGAGCTGCCGAGCTGCCGAGCTGCCGAGAGCTTACTATTTGAGCACCACGGGCGGATAGAGGCTTTTAGCGCCACTCAAAGTACCGTAATAGTTTTGATCGGCACCTGTGAGCAGCGCCACAAGCGTGTATCGCCCGACTTCGGTCCCAAGCGTGTCCACTGCAGCAAGCTTGCGCTCAGCACTTCCTGAGGCGACTTTCGTATTGTTACCGCTCGTCTGGGCACCCACTGCCACCACCTGCCCATCACGTGCGGCCTCGGCTAAGAGGAACCCGACCGGATCCGCCTGCTTCTCGGGTGCAGCGATGTTGACGAGCCCGGCAATGTCCGTCCTGCGCCCCTCGGCTGCTGCTGCCCCGCCCGCTCCAGCCACTTCGCCTGCTCCGCCCGCTCCGCCTTCCCCACCCTCTTCGCCCGCTCCGGAGCCAAGGCCGGTGACCGATATCACCCCGAGGTCGACAAGCTGCTCGGTGAGCAGCCGCTCGCTGGATGATGCCAGCCACTCGGCGACGAGCGTAGCAGCGATGCTTTCCGCCGGTCGTGCTTGATCGGCAGCCAGAGAGGTAACCTGTGACCGCAACACGTCATCGTCCGAGGCCAAGCCGAACTGCGGCTTGAGGAGGGTGATCGTCGCGACGTTCCCGCCGGCGCTTTGTACCGCCTTCGCGACCGCATCAAGTCCGCTCGACCGCCCGGCATTGGTGACCACGATGACGGTCTGGCCGGCCAGGCGATCGGCAGTCCAGGCATCAACGAACCCTGCCGAGAGGTCCTCTAGCTGTTTGTTTTGCCCGGCAAGGGCGGAGTTCTCCTCGTGAAGCTTGTTGAACTCCTCGTGAAGCCCCTTTATGAGCGCATCTGACTGCTCGTTAAAGGCCCCGGTGTCCACCACCAGGCCGCCGAGCACCAGGCCGATGGCAAGCGCGATAAACACCGAGACAAGCGAGGCGATATGGTATCTGAGGTTGTACACCGCGCCACCTTCCTTAAAGCCCGATCCACGCCCGTAACCTGAGCACGACCAGCTGGATGAATGCCCGCACCTCGGGCGATATCAGGACAACAGCGGACACGACCGTGAGCGCGCCGAATGCGATAAGCACCAGATGCGAGGGGCCGACAGACGAACGATAGAGCTTGTTGACGCCTTTCGCATCAACCAGCTTCTGCCCGACCTTCAGGCGCACAAGGAACGAGGAGGCCATCCCCTTCCGCCCCTTATCGAGGTATTCGATAAGGTTCGCATGCGTCCCAAGGGCCACGATGAGATCGGCGCCCGACTCCCATGCAAGCAGTAGCGCGAGGTCCTCGCTTGTCGCCGAGAGCGGCCAGGCGAACGCTTTGCCTTCAACGCCGAGCGAACGGATGCGCTCCATTCCTGGCGCACGCCCGTCAGTATAGGCGTGCACGATGAGCTCGGCACCCCCCTTGAGGGCCTCGTCGCTCACCGAATCCATATCGCCGACGACCAGGTCCGGCGAGAACCCTGCCTCGATGATCGCGTCGGCCCCGCCATCAACCCCCACGAGCACCGGCCTCATCTCGCGGATGTAGGGCCTGAGCACATTGAGGTCCTCTTTAAAGTCATACCCGCGCACAACCACGAGCACATGCCGGCCATGGATCTCCGTCTTTATCGGCGGGACCCACATCTCGTCAAGCAGGATGTCCCGCTCGCGCTCGAGGTATTCGATGGTGTTGCGGGCAAACTTGTCGAGCTGGCCCTCCAACCCGACTTTTGCCGCCTCCACCAACGCCTCGACCTCGCTCACCGAAAGGCGGCGGCCACGGGCACACACCTCCCCGTCAACGAGGATGTTCTCGCCGGTGACCTCGATGAGATCGCCTTCGCGCACACGTCCGAATATCTCCGGGCCGACCCCGTCGATGAGCGTCACGCCGCCACGCGTGAGCAGGAGCGGCCCCAGGTTAGGGTAGGCCCCTGAGATCGATGGTGCCGCGTTGACGACCACCTCGACCCCTGTTGCGAGCAGGGCCTCGGCGCTGACCCGATCCATGTCCACATGGTCGATTATTGCGATGTCCTCAGAGTTGAGGCGCTTCACAAGGTCTTTTGTGCGCTTGTCGAGCTTTGCGACACCTCGGTAAAACATCTAGGCATCACATCCTTCGGCATCAACCGCACGATTCGGAGGTGTGTGAATCGTACGATTCGGGGTAGCATCAATCATACGATTCAGCTGAGGCTTATCGTGCGGGCCCTCATCGCACAGCGCAAGCAGCTCATGCGCGTGCGCCATGGACACCTGAGAGACCTCGCCTGCAAGCATGCGTGCGATCTCGGCAGCCCGCTCTTCGCCCTCGGCCATACGCACCGTGGTCCTCACCGCGCCATCAGGGCCTGCCTTCTCGACAACGAGATGCGCGTCGGCGAAGGCGGCGACCTGGGCAAGATGCGTGACCACGATTACCTGATGGGTGCATGCAAGCCGCTTGAGCTCACGCCCGACCGCAAGCGCGGTCTGCCCGCCTATCCCGGAGTCCACCTCATCAAACACGAGCGTCTCCACCCTATCCGCTCGGCCAAGGACCGTTTTGAGCGCAAGCATGACGCGGGAGATCTCGCCCCCCGATGCAATACGCGAAAGCGGGCGAAACGGCTGGCCCGCCGCCGCCGAGTACATGAACTCCGCATTGTCCGGCCCATTTGCCGTCCACGCCGAGAACGGCAGCTCGGCAAAGCAGACATCAAAGCTTGCGCCACCCATTGCGAGCCTCCTCGCTGCCTCGGCAAGATCCCGCGTGAAGCCCGTCACTGCCTGGCGGCGCTCGTGCGAAAGAGCCTCGCCTGCCTCTTTGAGCGCCGAGGCGGCCGCTGTCTCTGCGGCGCGGGATGCCGCAAGCGCCTCATCCGATGCCGCACTGTCGTCAAGCGCGGCGCGGGCCTCATCGCGCACGCTCAAGACCTGCTCAAGCGAGGGGCCGAACTTCTTTTTCAGGCCGGAGAGCGCCGAGAGGCGGCTAAACGCCTCGTCAAGCGCATGAGGATCGTGGTCGATGCCGTCGCGGTACGTCCGAAGCGCAGTGCCGATGTCGTCGACGAGGGTCTCGGCCTCGGCCAGCCGCTCGGCAAGGCCGTCAAGACCCGGGTCAACGCCAGCGACCCGGGCAAGCGCACCCGCAGCCTTGGCGACCTTGTCAAACGCCCCGGCCTCACCGCGCAACGCCGAGGATGCCTCGGAGCACGCCTGGGAGAGCTTCTCGGCATGCTGAAGGACGGACAGGCGCGCCGAGAGCAACTCATCCTCGCCGAGCTGGGGCGCGACCGCATCGATCTCCACGAGCGCAAAGCGCATCCGCTCCTCATCGCGTACCGCCGACTCGGCGTGCGCAAGCGCCTTCTTGTACGCGGCTGCGGCCGCCCGATGGGCGTAAAACGCCTGCCGATACGTGTGAAGCGCAGTCTCAACCCGCTCCCCCGCCCACCGGTCGAGGTAGCCTGCGTGCAACGCCGGTTTAAGCAGCGCCTGGTGGTCATGTTGCCCATGCAGGTCCACAAGCGGGCCGACGCGCTCGGCAAGCGCGCCCACATTCGCAAGCCCGCCGTCGATCCGGCACCGGCTGCGCGAGTCAGCCCCAAGCCGACGTGAGACGAGCATCTCGATGTCGGCGGTAGTGCCCGCGTCATCGGGGGTGTCGGCGGTGGTGTCGGCATCGCTCACGTCGCCGGTGTCGCCCGCGCCGTCGGTGGTGCCGGCGCCGCTGCTGGCATCCGCGCCGACCACAGAGAAGGCACCCTCGACCAGAGCCTCCTTTGCCCCCGCACGCACGAGCGTCGAGTCCCCGCGCTCGCCGAGCAGCAGCTTTAACGCTCCCACCAGCACCGTCTTGCCCGCACCGGTCTCACCGGTGAGCACGGTCATGCCGCTCCCGAAACCGAGCCACACTTCCTCAATGAGCGCCAGATCGCGTACGTGCAGCTCGGTAAGCATAGATCAGCCTTTGAAGAACTCTTCGGCGACGGTCTCGTAAAAATCCCGTCCACGGTATTTCACCAGCGAGACATCGTGCCTCCCCGTCGTGACCTCCACCCCTTCAAGCACGCCACGGCACAAAACAGCATCGCCGTCGATGATGACACACGCCTCTTTGCGCCTGTCCTCCGATAGGTCAAGCCGCACGCGTTCGGAGGCCGAGGTCACGATGGCGCGGGCGACAAGCGTGTGGGGTGCGATGGGCACCACCACGAACCCCCGATGCCCGGGGGCGACAACCGGCCCTCCCGCCGAGAGCGCATAGGCGGTGGATCCGGTGGCGGTCGCCACCACCACCCCGTCCGCCCGCAGGCTGGCGACCCGGCAACCCGCAACGGTGATGTCGACTGAGATGACCTGCGGCCCCGACCGGGAGACCACCACCTCGTTCATCGCACGGTAGGTGTCGGCAAGCCTGCCGTCCGCCCACACATCTGCCGAGATCGTCGCCCGCCGCTCAACGGCCGCATCCCCGGCAAGCGCCGCTGCCACCGCATCAAGCATGTGCGCAGACTCCGCGCCGGACAAAAAGCCAAGCCGCCCGAATTTGATCCCCAGGATAGGGGTCTCGACCTCCCCAAGCACGTGGAACGCCCTGAGTATCGTCCCGTCCCCGCCGAGGGCAACGGCCAGGTCAGGCTCGCCGATCTCGGAGAACGGCACCACCGATGCCTCCAGCCGAGAAAACCCGGCCAGCTCGGCATCTTTTGCCGATACGACCGGCTCCACACCCTGGGCAGCAAGCCATGCGGCAAGATCGGAGGCCGCCGCCACAGCAGACCCGCTCAAGACATTTGGAACGATCAGCGCCCGCACGTCATCCTCCAAGCACCTCATGCGCCCGAGTGACGACCGTTTCCGGCCTCACATCGGTCGCCACGCCCGACCGCGAGCACCACAACAAGAACTCGATGTTCCCCTTTGGGCCAGTGATGGGCGAGAACGTGAGTCCCCGCACGACGAGCCCGTTTTTCTCGGCAAGCTGCACGAGCAGCGTGAGCACCTCGGTGTGCATGGCCGCATCACGCACAACGCCCCTTTTTCCCACATTGCCCTTACCCGCTTCAAACTGCGGCTTTACCAGAGCCAGCAGATCCCCGTCAGTGCCGAGGAACGAAACCAGCTTGGAGATGATCCTTTCAAGGGAGATGAACGAGACATCGCACACCACGATATCAAAAGGAGCGCCGAGCGCGGAGGGGTCGGCATCCCGCACATTGGTGCGCTCGACGACCGTGACCCTCTCATCGGTCCTGAGGCTCCAGGCAAGCTGCCCATAGCCGACGTCCAAGGCGAGAACGCTCTCGGCACCGTTTTGGAGCAGGCAGTCGGAGAACCCACCGGTGCTCGCGCCTACATCGATCGCTCGGCGGCCTGCGACCGGCACCTGGAAGGCTGCCAACGCCCCGCTGAGCTTCTCCCCGCCACGGGAGACGAACCGAGGGCGCTCCGTCAGGGTGATGTCCGCAGCCTCCTCCACGAGCTGGCCGGCCTTTCGCACGGGCTCGCCGTTCACGCGCACCGTGCCGGCCAGAAGCGCCGCACGAGCCTTCTCGCGTGAGGGCAGTATCCCCCGTTCGGCCAGCAGGGCATCGATGCGCCTCCGGGCCACCCCGCGCTCACCTCGAACCGGATGAGATGCTGGGCACAGGGATGGGCTCTGCCGCCTTCACCGCGGCGGTGTCCGGAGCGGCACCGGCATCCGAAAGCTGCTGCATCCTGCCAAGGACAGCCGAGCAGACGTTTTCCGGAGTAATGCCTATCTCTTTCATAAGGATGTCCGTGGCACCGTGCGAGACAAAACAGTCCGGCACCGCAAAGCGAAGGAGCGGAGGACGCTCGGGCGCATCTGCCATCACCTCGGCGACCGCCGCGCCAAAGCCACCCGCGCCGACGTTCTCCTCGATGGTGGCGAGCAGCCTGTGCGAGCCGGCCGCCTGCAGGATCATCTTCGTGTCAAGCGGCTTTACCCAGCGTGCGTTTATGATGCTTGCGTCCAGCCCCTCTGCCGCAAGCAGCTCCGCTGCTGCCTCGGCGATAACGGTCATCCTCCCCACGCCGATCAAGGCGATGTCTTTCCCCCTGCGACGGACCTCGGCACGACCGGGCTCCCACACCTCGCAGGATTCCGGCAGACCGATACCGGTGGTCGCACTGCGCGGATAGCACAACGCGACCGGCGTGTCAGCAGAGACCGCGGTGTGCAACGCATGCGCGAGCTCGGCCTCATCAGCTGGTGCGATCACCTGCAGGTTTGGTATCGAGCGCAGGTAGGTCAGCGAGAAGACCCCGTGGTGCGTCGGGCCGTCCTCGCCGACGAGCCCCGCACGGTCAAGGCAAAAAACCACATGCAGGTTCTGTAGCGCCACGTCTGTGATGAGCTGGTCGTACGCACGCTGCATGAAGGTCGAGTAGATGGCAACGACCGGGATCCGCCCGCCCAAGGCAAGTCCAGCCGCAAGCCCGACTGCATGCCCCTCGGCGATCCCGACATCGTAAAAACGCTCAGGGAACCGCTCGGCAAAGCGGTCAAGCCCCGTACCAGCGGGCATCGCCGCCGTGATCGCCACGATGCGCCCGTTAGCCGCCGCCTCGGTGAGCAGGGCACGTGAGAACGCCTCCGTGTAGCTTATCGCCGCCACATCGCCGCCACCGTTAGCTTTGCCTGTCTCGACCGAGAACGGCCCGACCCCGTGGAAAGCATCGGGCTGCTCCTCGGCATGCGCGTAACCGGCTCCTTTTCTTGTCGCAGCGTGGACGAGCACCGGCCCGTCGGTGCGCTTTGCGGCGCGCACCGCGGACTCCACCGCCGCGATGTCATGCCCATCGATAGGGCCGATATACTTGAGCCCGAGCTCTTCGAAAAGCATCCCCGGCACAAGCAGCTGCTTGACCGAGTCCTTGACCGCCTCACCAGCATCGACCATCGCCTTGCCGAGCGGCATGACAGCAAGCCTCGACTCGACACCGTCGCGCAGCCGCTGGTAACGCCGGTCAAGCCTCACGCGCGCAAGGTAACGGGCGAGCGCACCGACGTTCTTCGAGATCGACATTTCGTTATCGTTGAGCACGATTACAAGCCTTGTGCCGAGATGCCCGAGATGGTTGAGCGCCTCGAACGACATCCCGCCGGTCATCGAGCCGTCGCCGATGACGATAAGCACCGTCTCGTCGCCGCCTGATGCATCCCGCGCAAGGGCGAGCCCCAGCCCGACCGATATCGAGTCCGACGCATGCCCGGTATCAAAGGTGTCGAACAGCGGGGACTCGCACCGTTTCGGAAAACCGCAGATGCCGCCGTACTGCCTCAAGCTATCGAACCTGTCGCGCCGACCGGTGACAAGCTTGTGCACGTAGGACTGATGCCCGACATCAAAGATGATGCGATCCTTCGGGCAGTCAAGCGCACGGTGTATGCCGAGAGTGAGCTCGACCACGCCGAGGTTGGGCGCAAGGTGCCCTCCGGTCCGAGAGACCGTGGTGATGAGCTCTTCCCGGATCTCAGCAGCAAGCCGAGTAAGCTCGGCAACGCCGAGCGGCCTTAGGTCGCACGGTGCCTCAATCCGATCGAGTATGCGCTCTTTTTCCACCCTCAGTCCCTCAATCGGCACTCACAGCATCCGCGCCCTCGCCGGTCGGCTCCTCTGCCTCCGCATCCTCCGCGGTCGGCTCTTCATCCTCCGCGCCTTCTGCAGCCTCCTCGACCGGCTCCTCTATCGCTGCATCCTCGCCGGTCGGCTCTTCATCCTCCGCGCCTTCAGCGGCCTGCTCCTCAGGCCCAGCGTCTTCACCGGCAACCGGTGCCGCTGCGGCCTCCCACTCGGCACGGTCTATAAGCTCGGTGCACTGGTTGGCAAGCCGGACGCCCTCCTCGAGGAGATCAAGGCTTTTATCCAGCGAGACGTCTTTTTTCCGCACCTGCGACACGATCTCCTCAAGACGGATCCGTGTCTGCGTGAAGCTGTAGTCATCCTCGGGCATTGCCGCTCACACTCCACCTTCTTGCTGCTCGGCGATCCTGCCTAAGACCCCGTTCACAAACTTGGACGAATCGTCCCCGCCGTAGACCTTCGCAAGCTCGACCGCCTCGTTTATCGCCACGCTCGGCGGCACATCCCCGGGTGCCGTCAGCTCGTAGACAGCGATCCTCAAGATATTGCGGTCCACAATGGGCATGCGTCCGACCGACCAGTTCTCGGAGGTTGTCGCGATTGCCGAGTCGATCTCAGATATCCCGGACTCGACCCCTAATGCGAGCTGGCGGCTGTAATCATCCGGCTCCCCATCTTCTCGCGAGTACGCCGAGCTGTCGAGGATGTGGCCGACGCTCATCCCGACGACCTCCCGTTGGTAGAGCAGCTGGAGCGCTTGCCTGCGCGCCCTATGACGAAAGGCCCCTGCCATCAATCGATGAAGACGAGGCCGTCCACGTATACATCGACCACCGTCGCATCAATCCCGACCTGGCTCGATAAGGCACCGGCGACCGCTGACTGGACACCTGCGGCAACCTCGTGGATCTTGTACCCGTGGAAGGTGTGTATGTGTACGCTTGCCGCCAGGCTCCCATCGTCGAGGACCACGACATCGACGGCACGGGCAGCGCCTTTGCGCCGACCCCGCTGCACAAGCCCAACCAAACCCGAGGCACCTACGCTCGCCACGCCCTCGACGTTCTCGGCAGCTACCGTGACAATCGTGTCAAGCACCCCGGGAGCCACCCCAAGCCCATCCAGACGGATCTCATCAGACATGTCAACGACTCCTAGCAGGCCCCGTCACCTCAGACGTCGCCCATTTCGGTATCTACGAAGTCAGTATAAGCCTCGCCGCGCCCAAATGCCTCTGTCTCAAGCACCCGTTGATGAAATGGAACCGTGGTCTTGATGCCCGTGACGACGAACTCGCCGAGGGCACGCTTGGCCCTGGCAAGCGCATCCTGCCGAGAAGGGCCCCAGACGACCAGCTTCGCCAACAAGGAATCGTAGTACGGGGGCACCTGATACCCGGAGTAAAGATGGCTGTCGACCCGCACCCCGGGCCCACCGGAGGGGTTGAACGCCTCCACCGTGCCCGGGCTCGGCCTGAAGGCGTTTGCAGGATCCTCCGCGTTGATGCGGAACTCGATCGCATGGCCGCGCAGCTCGACCTCGCTCTGCTTGGCAGGCTGCATCTTAAGCCCCGCTGCGATCCGGATCTGCTCGCGGACGATATCGATGCCGCATATCTGCTCGGTCACCGGATGCTCGACCTGGATCCGCGTGTTCATCTCCATGAAGTAGAACGAGCCGTCGCCATCAAGCAGGAACTCCACCGTGCCGGCATTCTCATAGCCCATCGCCCGAACGAGCGAGACCGCTGCCGCGCCCATGGCCTCCCGCATCTCAGGCGACAGCGCGGACGACGGTGCCTCCTCGATGAGCTTCTGGTGACGACGCTGGATCGAGCAGTCGCGCTCGAACAGATGGATCGCATTGCCATGCGTGTCCGCAAGCACCTGGAACTCTATGTGCCGAGGACGGGTCAGGTACTTCTCAAGATAGACGGTATCATCGCCAAAGGCCGCCGCCGCCTCTGTCTTGGCCGCGGTGAACCTTGCCTCAAGCACGTCCGCGCTCTCGGCGATCCGCATGCCCTTCCCGCCGCCTCCTGCCGAGGCCTTGATCAGAACGGGAAAGCCGACACGCTCGGCAAACGCAAGCGCCTCGGCAGCGGTCTTCACAGGGCCATCGCTGCCAGGCACCGTGGGCACGCCCGCCTGCGCAACACTGCTTCGGGCCGCCGCCTTGTTGCCCATGCGCTCGATCGCCTCGGGCGAAGGGCCGATGAACACGATGCCCTCCTCGGCACACGCCCGGGCGAAATCGGCGTTCTCTGCAAGGAAGCCGTAGCCGGGGTGGATCGCCTGCGCACCCGAGTTGCGCGCCGCCCCAATGATATTGGGGACGCTGAGATACGAGTGCACGGAGGGGGCGGGTCCTATGCAGACCCGATGGTCCGCCATGCGCACCGGCAGCGAGTCGGCATCGGCCTGCGAGTAGATCGCCACGGTCTCGATGCCCATCTCACGCGCAGTACGGATGACACGTAGCGCGACCTCGCCACGGTTAGCGACAAGTATGCGGTCGAAAAGCGCGCCCACCGGACTCACGCAGGCTCGTAATAGAAGAGCACCGTGCCATACTCGACCGGCTCGGCATTGGCAACCGCGACCTCTTTGATGATGCCGTCCTCGTCGATGGTTATCTCATTCATGAGCTTCATCGCCTCGACTATGCAGAGGGACTGGCCCTTCTCGGCCTTGTCCCCCACCTGGATAAACGGGGGTGCCCCAGGCGAAGGCGCCTCATAAAACGTCCCCACCATCGGCGCGACCACCGACTTCCATGTCTCCGGTCGGGCCGATGCGGAGGCCGGGGCCTCGCCGCCGCCTGCGGTCGTTGCCGCCGAGGACACGGCTGCACCAGGTGCGGCCGCGATTGTCGCTGCGGCAGCGGCTGCAACAGCGCTGCTCTTGCGCACAGCGATCCTGCTCTCGCCCTCCTCGACAACGATCTCAGCTACATCGGATGTCTCGACCAACTTCACAAGCTCTCGTATCTGGTTGACGTCCACTGGATCGTCCTCTCTCACAGTCAAGATCTCTTCGCTCATCATGAAGACAGCTTTTTCTGCACCCTCTTTGTGGGCCGTAAGGTACGTGCGCGCCTCGTTCGGGAAGAGTGCATACATGAGCACGTCTTCCTCGGTCCTTGCAAGGTCCCCTATCGCCTCGGCAGCCTCATCCATCGTCTGATGCACGAGCGAGCCGGGCCGCACATCAGGGGCAAGCGGCTCTTCATCGCCGAGGACCTTCGCCACGATCTCCTTGTTCATGGGCCCAGGCGCCTTGCCGTAGTACCCCCTGATGTAATCCTTCATCTCATTGGGGACGATCACCCAGCGCTTCCCCGTGAGCACGTTCATGACCGCCTGCGTGCCGACGATCTGGGAAAGCGGCGTCACGAGCGGCGGGTAGCCGACCTCGGCCCGGACCTTGGGGATCTCGTCAAGCAAGTCCGGAAGGCGGTCGGTGGCCTTTTGGATCTCCAGCTGGCTGATGAGGTTTGACATCATCCCACCAGGGACCTGGTGGTTGAACACCTCCATCTGCAAAAGCGAGGTGACCCCGCGCGCAAGCCCCTTGCGCCTGCGTACCTCTTCCCAATAGGCCGCTATCTCGAAGAGCAGGTCGAGATCGAGCCCTGAGTCGAACGAGCTCTCCTTGAGCGCGGCGACGATCATCTCTACTGCGGGCTGGCTGTTGCCAAAGGCGAGCGCCACGACTGCCGTGTCGACGATGTCGGCCCCGGCCTCGGCCGCCTTGAGGTAGTTCATCGGTGCCATGCCGCCGATGTAGTGGCAGTGCAAATGGATGGGAAGCCCGACCTCGTCTTTTAATACCTGCACCATCTTCTCGGTACGGAAAGGCGTGAGCATGCCCGCCATATCCTTGATGCAGATGCTGTCAGCGCCCATCTCCTTGAGCTGATGGGCATAGTCCAGGTAGTTGTCCAAGGTGTGCACCGGCGAGACCGTATAGCTGATCGCGCCCTCGAAATGGGCACCTGCCTCTTTGATGGCCTCAGCGGCGACCTCTACGTTCCGCCTATCGTTGAGCGCATCGAAGACGCGGAAGACATGGATCCCGTTGCGTTTTGTCGCCCGCACAAACGCACGCACGATGTCGTCGCTGTAGTGGCGGTAGCCAACCAGGTTCTGCCCGCGCAAGAGCATCTGAAGAGGCGTTTTCGGACAGTGCTGCTTGATGATCCGCAGCCGGTCCCATGGGTTCTCGTCTAAAAAGCGCAGGCAAGCATCGAAGGTGGCTCCTCCCCAGACCTCCAACGACCAATAGCCGACCGCATCCATCTTTGGGAGGATCGGCAACATGTCACCGATCTCCATGCGCGTTGCCCAAAGCGACTGATGGGCGTCTCGAAGCGTAGTATCCGTTATGTGTACAGGTCGCATCGTCGACCTCCCCCTATCGCTCGTCTAGCACGGGTTACCTGACATGAGTTGCCTGACGCAAGACACAATTACCTGACGCGACACAATTACCTGACGTGAGCTGCCTAGCACGGGCCACCAAACAAACGCGGGCCCGCCTAACACAGGCTGCCCGATGCGAGCCGCCTAACACAAGCTGCTAAACAGCGTATTGCGCAAAGGTTACGCAATCTAAGCCGAATGCGCAAAGTTAATCAATATTTTAAAGTATGCGCTTTTAAGGATCAGACACGCGTGATATAGCGCCCATCACGGGTATCTATCCTTAAAACGTCCCCCGTGTTCACAAACATGGGAACCGCCACGATGGCACCGGTCTCAAGCGTAGCAGGCTTTGTGGAGCCTTGGACCGTATCGCCTTTAAACCCGGGATCCGTCTCGATGACCTCCAGCTCGACGAACATAGGCGGCTCAACGCCCATGTACTCCCCATCGGCAGTAAGCACTGTGGCCTCATCGTTCTCCTTGAGCCACTTTGCCGCATCACCTATAAATCCGGCATCAAGCTCGATCTGGTCATAGGTGCCATTATCCATAAAGTAATAAGTCGCACCGTCGGTATAAAGGTACTGGAGGTTCTTGGTCTCCACGCGCACATCGTCGAACTTCTCGCCTGCCCTGAACGTGTAGTCGACCACACGACCGGATTGGAGTTCTTTGAGCTTAGTGCGCACAAACGCGCCGCCCTTCCCCGGCTTTACATGCTGGAAATCCGTGATCACCCAGCGCTTGCCTTCATGGATAATACACATGCCATTCTTGAACTGAGCGGTGCTGATCGGCACGTCGCTTGACTCCTTTTCGCCCAACCTACTTAAAGCTCGATGAGGTCTTTGGGTGTACCGGTAAGGACCCGGGCCCCTTCTTTTCCGACCACTACTAGATCCTCTATTCTAACACCGCAGACACCTGGTTCATAAACTCCCGGCTCAACGGTGGCCACATGCCCGCACTCAAGCGGGGTAGATGTGTTTTTTGGGCCGAGGACCGGGAGCTCATGGACCTCTCGGCCGACCCCGTGCCCGAGGCCATGGGTGAACAGGTCCTCTAGCCCGGCCTCGGCAAGCACCGAGCGCGCCGCCGAGTCGACGGCTGCCGCGTACGCGCCCTCGTGTATGGCCGCGATGCCCGCTTGGTTCGCCGCAAGGACCGCATGGTACAGCTCGCGGTGATGATCGGACGCGGCCCCGACCGAGACGGTCCGGGTCATATCAGAGCAGTAGCCGTCGAGCCTGGCACCGAAGTCAAGCGTTATGAGGTCGCCTTTCTGGATGCTGCGCCCGCCTGCGACCGCATGGGGCTTGGCCGCGTTACGCCCGCTGGCAACGATCGTCGGAAAGGCCGCCTGCGCCCCATGGCGCACTAAGAACACATCGATCCCAAGGGCGATCTCCTTCTCGGTGACCCCAGGGCGGATCAGACCCACGATGTGGGCAAAGGCATTATCGGTAAGCCGCTGGGCTCGGGCGATCCGCTCGACCTCCTCCGGCTCCTTCACCGCACGGATCCCCGCAACAAGACCGCTCGTGACTACGGCGCGCCCCTCAAGCTCGGCTGCGATCTCCGCGTACTCGCGATATGCGAGCGTGTCTTCGATGGCGATCCTTTGCGCGCCTGAAGCCGCGATCATCTCGGCTACCTCTGCCGAGGAGAGGCCAGTGCCCGACTTTGGCACCAGCACCTCCCAGGGCGTATCCGCCGCAGCCTCTGCGACAGCCTCTGCGTAAAGGATGCCCGCAACGAACACTGCGGCACCAGCGTCGGTGGCGACGGCGACATCGGCGGCACCGGAGCCAGCGTCGGCATCAGCATTGGCGGCGGCGGTGCCGGTGCCTGCGCCGTCGCCGGGACCGATGCCGGTGCCGACAGCGACCGTCACGAATGCGGCGTTGCCCGCGGACGCGTCTAGGGCATCGTCGAATGACGTCAGGTAGGCAAGGTTGACCGGGTCTGTGACGAGCAGGGCATCGAGACCCTCGGCAAGAAGCCGCTCGCGCAGGCGCTCAAGGCGTGTTTTGGGCTCAAGGCGCACGCCGGATGTCATGCGCCCTCTCCGACCGCTTTTCCTGCCAAGGCCACCGCGGCGCGCAACGCTAGGGCATAGCTCTGGATCCCGAAGCCGGACACCTGGCCGGCGCACACCGGGGTAATGACGCTTTTGTGGCGGAACCCCTCACGCGCAAAGAGGTTGGAGAGGTGGCACTCCACGACCGGCGGGTCGATCGCCGAGATACCGTCACGCAGCGCATACGAGTAGTGGGTGAACGCGCCGGGGTTGAACACCGCCGCCTGGCTCGATGCGTGCGCCCTGTGCAGGGCATCGATCAACTCGCCTTCGTGGTTGCTCTGATAAAACTCCAGCTCAACGCCAAGCTCGCCGCCTAAAGCAACGAGCATCTCCTCCACATCCTTGAGTGTCTCCGTTCCATAAACGTGCGGCTCGCGCGACCCAAGCATATTCAGGTTCGGCCCGCTGAGCACCAGTATCCGCATCATTTCTCGGCACTTCCCTTCGTCTTTGCCCATTGCTGCAAGTGCGCCAGCAATACCCTGTCGGGGATCGCGGCGCATTCCCAGACCCCCGGCGCGCTCAAAAGAACCATGCGCACCAAGCCAGAATGCGCCTTCTTGTCGGCGCGCATCGCCTCAAGCAGGCTTGAGGCCGACAGCGGGGTGTCAAGGCCCCCGACATCAAGCGCCCCGATGCCGAGCAGGTCCAGCAGCCGGTCAAGCCTGCGCACGAACCCGACATCGGCACCGGACACATCGGCAGCAACCCGGGCGGCGAACCTCATGCCCTCGGCGATCGCCTCGCCATGAGAGAACACGCCGTAGCCTGCCACTTTCTCGATGGCATGGCCGAGCGTATGGCCATAGTTCAGGCACTCCCGCACGCCCGTTTCACGCTCATCGCGTGCCACAACGCCCGCCTTAAAGCCGACGCACCGCCTGACCATCTCCTCCATAGCCGCCGGCACCTCCGCCGCCCCCGAGGCTCCCGTTACGCCCGTGTCTGCCGCCCCCGAAGGGCCCGCCGAGAGCGCCTCGGCATGCCCCTCAAGCCAGCCCGTGAACCCCTCGCCGCCAAGCAGGGCGCTCTTCGCCACCTCGGCAAGCCCGCTCTTCCATTCGCGCTCGGGCAGCGTGGCAAGCGTGGCGATGTCGGCAAAGACCAGCGCGGGCTGCTTGAAGACCCCGGCGAGGTTCTTTCCCGCCTCCAGATCGATCCCCGTTTTCCCGCCGATCGACGAGTCCACCATCGCGAGCAGGGTGGTCGGCACCGCGATATAGGGCACCCCGCGCATATAGACACCCGCGACGAACCCCGCAAGGTCGCCGACCACGCCTCCACCCACGCCAACGATCGGCTCCCTGCGCGAGATGCCCACCTCGGCCACCGCCTCAAGCACGCGTCCAGCGATGTCCCAGTTCTTTGATGCCTCTCCCGCAGCGACCTGCATGTCGGTGACCTGGAAACCGGCCGTTACGAGCGAGGCTCCTGCGTGGATCGCATGCTTTCCGGCAGCGACGACCGAATCCGTGAGCAGCACCAGGCTCTCCGCGTCGCTTACGCCACGTACGCTTTCGCCCAGCTCATGCAAGATCCCTGAGCCGATGACTACGTCGTAGCCTGCCGCCTCGGCGGTCTTACCGGCAGCCGCGCTGGCGACCTCAACCCTGACGACCTCGCTCATACCCCTCCTCCAATCCTGACGATCTCTGCAGCGATATCTTCAACGTTGCACCCGTCGGTCTCGATGACCGCATCGGCAACCTCTCGGTAGAACGGCTCGCGAGATTTAAGCAGAGTGGCGACCTCGGTAGGCTTGGAGTCAGCCGCGAGCAGCGGTCTGGAGCCTGACCTTGCCGCCGCCACCGTGCGGACGAGAGCCTCTTTCGCCGAGACCGCCAGATAAACGACAGTCCCAAGCTCGCGGAGCAGCGCCCGGTTCTCTTCGCGCAACACCACCCCGCCACCGGTCGCTACCACCGATGCGGACATGCGCCCCACGTCTGCCAGGGCGCAAGACTCCGCATCCCGAAACGCCGCCTCGCCGTGCTCGGCAAACACCTCGGCGGCGCTTGTGCCAAAAGCCTCCTCGACGAACTCATCGAGATCCACGAACGGCCGGCTCAAGAGCCCAGCCGCACACCGCCCGACGGTGGACTTCCCCGCTGTCATGAAGCCGACGAGCAGCAGATGCGACCCTCGGCGCGAGCATGGCGCTCGGCCTGCCGGATCAGGCATCCCGCATGTGGCCTGCGATCCGGATATCATTGCGACCCAGGCATCATGGCATCACGCGGGAGCGATACCGCTCAAGGGCAGCCACGATGTCTTTGACCGACGTGTTCCCAAAGGCATCGAGGTACGCCCGGGCAAGCACGAAGGCGACCTCTGCCTCGGCGACCACCGCAGCAGCTGGAACCGCGCAAACGTCGCTGCGCTCCCTGCTTGCGTCAACAGGCCCATGCGTCAGAATGTCCACGCTCCCCAGCGGGCGTGCGAGCGTAGGAACCGGCTTCATCGCGCAGCGCACCACCAGCTGCTCCCCGTTGGTCATGCCGCCCTCGACCCCGCCTGCTCGGTTGGTCGGACGCCAAAAACCCCGCTGCCGCCCATACCTGATCTCATCGTGCACCGCACTCCCCGGCAAGGCCGCCGAGCAAAACCCGTCCCCGATCTCGACCCCTTTGACCGCCGGAATCGAGAACATGGCGGGACCGAGGGCCGCGTCAAGCCGACTCCCCGCCTGCGCATAGCCTCCCAGACCGGGCACCAAGCCGTTCGCGGTAACCACGAATATCCCGCCGAGCGACTCCCCATCCGCGCAAGCACGATCGATCTCGGTGCGCATGCGTGCGCTTGCCGTCCCATCGGGGCAGCGGACATTGCTCGCCTCGACCGCCTCGGCCACATCGCCGGTGATAGCGGCAGGGTCGATATCCGCCGAGCACCTCCCGATCGCCTGAACATAAGAGCCCACACTAACACCGAGATGGGTGAGCAGCGCCTTTGCGATGCCACCTGCAGCGACTCGGGCGGCTGTCTCGCGTGCGCTCGCCCGCTCCAGCACATCGCGCACGTCATCCGTTCCGATGCGCAGGGCTCCAGGCAAGTCGGCATGGCCAGGGCGTGGTGCTGTCTCGGCGATCCCGACCGGTTTGATCCCTGAAGATGCCATGACATCGAGCCAGTTGTCCCAGTCACGGTTTGCTACCGTGAGGCACACCGGACTCCCTATCGTGGTGCCGAAGCGGATCCCAGAAAGCACCGTCACGCGATCGCTTTCGATGCGCTGACGGCCCCCTCGGCCATATCCGGCTTGCCGTCGGGCAAGGTCCCGGTCGATCAGGGCCGTGTCTACCGCGATACCGGCAGGCACGTCCTCGATGATCGCCGCAAGCGCACGCCCATGGGATTCTCCGGCGGTGACATAACGCATCTGCCCTCATGTCCTTTCGCCAGCGCGATCAGCCTCACGCACCATGCAATATCGGTTTTACGGACGCAGCCTGTTTTGCCCATGCGACCGATGGCGCGAGGACAATCGACGACACAGATTCTACCAAACACCAAAAAAGACAGCCGCCCTGTAGCAGCTGCCTCCTTTGATCGATCGGTTTTATGGCCGTCAGGAAAACCTTGCGGATTTGCCGCATTGACGGCGCACTGCTGGCGCGCCATTGCCATTGCGCCCCATTGATACGCCGCTAGCACTATTAGCACACCACTGACGCACTGCTGGCGCACCGCTGGCGTGCTGTCAGCGCACCCTATTGACGCACCACCGACACGCTATTTCGTGATCCCCTGCCCGACGCTGATCGTGACCAGGGCATCGCCGTAAAGCATGTCCACCGACGGCCCATGGATCTTAACAATCCGCCAGGGAGTGCCGGCGAGGGTCTCGCCTTCAGCCACTTCGTACGTCTCGCCGTTCCAAAGAAGTATCGCAACGGGTTTGCCATCCGTGGTGCCGCCGATATTTTGCAGGATCAGCGTGTTCGCCGGGATGCTCTTCGTATTGTTGCCTTGGTTGTTGCTGCCAGAGTTGTTATTGTTCGAATTGTTGTTGTTGCCCTGGTTGTTGCCCGGGCTGTTGTTCCCCGGGTTGGTGCTGCTAGTCGGATTGGTGCTGCTAGCCGGAACCACCACCGGAGGCTTTACCGTCGGAGCAAACATGTTGCGGAAGGTGAAGCTGCTCTTGATCGACTTTACCTCTTTCGGCGCTGCCGGCGGCGCTACGGTATCCGTGCTCTTCTCAGACGGTTTTGCCGTCCCTGTTCCTTCAGACGATTTCGGTTGCCCGCTCGAACTGCCACTGGGAGCTGGAACGGTCCTGGTTGTCGGTGTCGATGCCTTTGCACTTTGCATAAGCGCCGGCTCCGAACTCGGGAAGACAAAGATGACGAGCACAACGGCAGCCACTACAAGCACGACGACAAATGCCAGCCCTACAACAAGAGCCGTACTCGCACTGTTCTTTTTAGGGATATCCATCAGACCCTCGCCCGAAGGAGAACCTGGGTCAGGAGGAGTGGGGTTGTGTGTGTCCATCTTTAGATTACCGTCCCTCATTGGTCGGGGTACTCGAATCAGTAGTGCTCTCGGGCTGGGTTGAGGTGGAAAGGCTTGGAACGGAAGCCGACGGGCCGCCTTCACTCGGTATGATGTAGGTCTCTATAATGAGATCCGTCTTCACCGAGTACTTCTCCTCAATCTTAGTGACCGCATCGTTCTTGCCCGCTTCCTCACCTAATATCCCGACCCGAACGCTAACGATACGGATCTGGCGTCCCAGCTTAGGAAGGCCCTGGACAAAATTGACCGTGTTCTGCCATGTGCCCCAGATAGTCATCCTGATAGGGATAGTGGAAAACCCCTCGTTTGGTGCCGGGTTCTCGGGCTGGATCTCCCTGAGCTGGACCTTGTTCTCGTACGCCTTATCCTGCAGCTCGATGATGAGGCTCGGAAGATCCGGGTTCTCCGGCACTGCCGAGATAAGCTCGAGCGAGGACGCGTCGACAAAGACCGCGTTCTTCTTTGTGCCCTGCCGAGCGCTCAAAAGGTTTCGCGCCTGAGCCAGCTCATCACTGGCTTTCTCTGTCTGAGATTGAAGGCTCATTATCTGGGTCACCTGCGGCACGATGAGCGCAGCAGCCGCAAGGACAACGACAAGCAACGTGACGACGCCGGTGAGAATAAGTTTGACTCTTGGAGAGAGGTTCATTTTTGTAGCCTCCCTTAGTTGCCAGGTGCGGGAACGGGTGCAGGGACAGGTGACGCACTCGCTTCATCAGAGACCGGCATCTCCGATTTCTTGATGAGCTTGCCGTTCACCGTGAACTCGATCACCTGCACTGAACCTGATGAGCTGGCACCCTGGAAGTTAGAGAAGGATGCGCTCGAGGCTCTTGAGAGCCAGACATCCTTAAGCCCTTTCAGACTGTTTATGCGGACAAGCACGGCCGCAAGTGCCTTATAGCTGTCATCCAAGTTGTTCTTTGACGATTCAGGCGTGTAGCCACGTAAAGTGAGCCCATCGTCTTGATGGAGCTGCAAGTCAGTCACCCAAGCCTTATCGGGAAGGATATACGACAACTCCTCCATTAAGATGCCCATCGCAATACGGTCTTTAAGGGCGCGGGTAACGACTTGCTCTCTAGCCTCAAGCGTCGCTTGCTGCTGCTCAAAGATCGCCAAGGCATCCGCTTGGCGCTTGGTGTTAGCCGTGTCCTGCTCTATCCCTTGGAGCGTTTCCTGGCAGCTCACCACATACATTCGGAGGGCACCGGCACCTCCAAGCACAACCAAAAGCAATATGATGCCAATGGCAATGATCGGGAAATAGAAGCGCTCATACTTGCGACGCTCCAGTATCTCTGAAGGGAGTAGGTTTACGCGCACCATCTTTAATCAACACCCCCCATGGCAAGACCGATCGCCACGGCGCAACCAGCACGATCTGCAAGCACCGCCTGTTCGACAGCGCCACTCGCACGTACCCGGGAAAGCGGGTCAGCAGCAACAATCTGCGTCTGAAGGCCCTTTTCAAGGTACCGTGCCAAGTCATCCATCTTCATCCCGGTCCCCAAAAGGAGGATCCGCCTGATGGTCTGCACCTGGACGGCCTGCGTCAGATAATAATCGAGCGAACGGCGCACCTCGGCAATGAACTTGCTTGCCTCCTTGCCAAGAACCTCACGCGCCACGCGCACCATCTCAGGATCCATCCCCTCGACCGGCATATCAACCCCGTCGTTGCTTGACAGGCCGACCCTGAGCTTGATGGCCTCCGCCTCGTCAAAGGTGACACCAAGCGCGTTTGCAACCGCCTGGGTGAACTGGTTGCCACCGATAGCAGAAACACGGGTGAAGCGTGGCACGCCCCGCTCGACGACTGCTATGTTGGTAAGACCAGAAGTAACCTGGATGATGCCGGTCGCTGCCCCTTGTGCATCTTCTGGCATGACCGAGGCATCCGGCGGAAGCAGCGCACGCGCAAGGGCGAATGTGCCCACATCGATCTGTTTAAGCGTAAGGCCTGCGCCTGTGACCGCCGAGACCGCCGCCGAGATCATGTCCCGCTGCGCAGCGACGAGCAAAACCTCCATCATGTGCTCATCGGAAGGCGTCACATACTCGCCGATCTTCTCGTGCGAGAGTATGGCACCCTCTATCGGGATCGGGATATAGTCCTGAGCCTGATACTGGATAGCACCGGCAAGCTCGCCTGCCTCCATAAACGGCAGATCTACAAGGCGGACGACGACCTTTTGGTTTGACACACCGGTGGCCACGTCTTTTGAGCGGATGCCCGCCCGCTTCCAGAGGTCACGGATCGCCGCGGTGACTGCAGCGGGATCGACTATCTCACCCTCGACCACCGCCCCATACGGCATCGGCACCGCCCCATAGGCGGTCAATGTGAAAGTGCCGCCCGATGACGGCTTGACTGAAGCGGCTCGCACATACTGCGCCCCGATATCGAGGCCGACAGGCGGCAATGCAGAGCCAAAGAGACCCGGAGCCAACGCGTCCTCCCTCATTCACTGCTACAACATACTGGTCCGATAAGTGCTTTTACGAGCGATGGTCCAACTTAAAAGGTTACCACTTTAAATAATATCGACAACCCTTTTTATATTCTTTAGCTGCCTACGCTACCCCTCAAGCCATGAGCTGACCTTGTATGAGCCATCCTTGATCCGCGGGTACATGGGCGGGGGCGTGATCGCAAGTCTGGGGTCGTAGGTGTAAGTCCGCTCGCGAAACCCAGCTATCACCTCGCCCTCCGGTGAGAACCGCACATAGTCCATACCGTCCCTGGTGGTTTGGGAGCCGATTATGGTCAGGCTTCTTTTTATCCTGCCCTCAATGAGATCAGCGCGCGTTGTGCCGTTTGCAGCAAGAAGCGCCGCCTGAATGACCAGATCCTCTGGCATTGCCTCACGCCACGATGGGACTATAACGGAATGTCTGGCAATAAGCCCGAGCACACCCTGACCCCCAGGGCTGGATTCTACATTGTCGATTATATATATGTTATTTGCCACAATCGTCAGCGCACACGAATACTCTCCACTAACCCAAACAGTATCGTCGAAGCATAAAACGCCCGAGGATGGCGCTGAGATAGTCGCTTCCGGTTGCGTGGTAAGCTCACCAGTCCCAATATCCACATTGGAGACTTTATCGATCAGTACCTGGCTGCCGCTGAGTGTGACCTGGTAGCCTTTGTTCCCATCCACACCGTCAGTTGCTCTGTAATATCCGCTGCCTGATTCTCTTGCATCCCCATACATTTTTTCGATGTCGCTGCCTATCGACGCAAAATCGATCGCCGGTGTCTCCTGGAACTCTCCCCCTCTAAAAGTTCCTGATCCAGTAATTTCCTTGTGCGCCTCAGCGCGACCAGCTATGCTCCCAGCATTGCTTAGATCGCCATTGGTCCGCACACTCCCGTTCATAACGGATTCGCTGTCGAGAGTGAGACTCACGTGTGAGACTATCTGGTAGTCTGCAAATGAAGGCTGCCGTATCTCAGCGACAACGGTGCGCGTAACACCAAGACTCGGAATCGTCCCCACCGATGTAACTGTGAGCGGCTTTATGGGAACTGAGTGATACTCAGCGCGTGTTGCTTCCACCTCCCAGGTACTGCCGTCACCCATGTCGACCGGGCCAAGACGTGGTATAAAGTCCTCGCCGGTGCGTGCAAGCTCGTGCACATAGGCATTGACACCGGCATCAGCAACGTGCATCGCCTTATTGCGAGCCTGGAACTTCGATGCCTCAAACGCATGTTGGGTAGCAGCGGTAAGCAGCATCGTTACCACAATGAAAAGGATCGTGATGACTAGCGTAACACTAAAAAGGATCCAGCCATCGTCCCGGCCAACCTTTGCGCACCGGTTATCCATGGCAATTCCCCCCAATAGGCTCAAGGCTGATCACACCGTGAGTCGAACGGACCTTGACAAGCGTGCGCGTGTCGACAACAGCAACTGCTGGGCCTGAAATTCCCTCATTACGGAAATGGATATCTACTGCCGAGACAGCTGAACCTTCCCATGTGACGTTCTCGTCAGAGTCAAGGTAGGAGAAAACATCGTCTTTCCATCCGTCCTCAAGCCTACCAATGAGTGTTGTAACCTGCTCGGCCTCATCCGAGAACTCATACGGATAGACCGGGGTGAGTGATCGACGGACAGTCCTGTTTATCCGTCGATTGTCTTCGACACGGTAGCTAACCAGCTCCGGGATGTTGTCGTGATCGATGTCTGCGTAAAACTCACACTCCCGGTCACGCGCTGTAAGAAACGCGCCCTCCCCAGAGCTGATCTCTGTCGCCTGCCGCATATCGCGAGCCATACGGTCAACCGTTATGCGCGCCTCACGGGCTGCAACACCACGGGCCTCGACCTTATTCGACCAGGAGTTCACGGCGGTGAACACCAGAAACATCAGGCCGATGACCATCGTCATAAGCAGTGTGACCACAAGCATCTCAGTCAGCGTGAAGCCTTGGTCATCCCTGAGCCTCGATGTTATGGCACGTGTTGTCACCATATGAGTATCACCGTTGCTGTCGCGCCTTCAATAACGTTTACGATAATACCCGGATCGGGATACCACTTGCCAGTGCCGCTCTCATGCTGCACATAGTACCTGCCCTCCGTGAGGCCAAGGATCTTAAGCGTACCCACTCCCCTTTTCACGTCCTTCTCCCCCTCATAAACGATCTCCCTGTTCGACACCCTGGTGATGCGTACGTTTTGCCAGCCGTCCCAATACATTTGCTCTGGCGTAGCGCCAGACTTACCGTAGAACTGTTCCTTCGCGCATGTGACCTGCAAGCTACCCGAGGGCCCTGACAGGATGATCTCCACATTCATCTGGGAGCCTTCGTAGGTGATGTTTTTCTCCGCAGGCCAGTAGCCCTCCGCGCTCACTTTGATGATGTATGCACCGGAAGTGACAAGGTCAAACGACGCGAGCCCAGAGCTTGCTGTCTCCTTTGGTGAGCCTGCCACATCCATAGGAGTGAGGTTTTCCATGACGGGTCCTTGAACCTGCACCTTTGCCTTGGGCACCGGCAAACGATTGGGGTTCTTGACCGTGACGTTAAGCGTGCGTGCACGCGTAAGGATAACCGTTGCTTCGGCTGTCTCATCACTCGATTTTACTACAAGGCTTGCGTACCCCGGATTAGGATAGGAGTCATCATGCCATGCCATTACCCGGTATATTTGGTTGGGCAGAAGCTCCCTAAGAAAGTCCGCTTGTCCTTCGGCATCTGTATCCCGGTCACCGCCGAGGAAATTGTTGCCCGACAGCCTGACCGTAGCGCCACTGATCGGCTTTCCTTCGTCATCAACGACATGTACCTTGCCTGATGCCTTCCTCTCGGCATACACGGTAAATTTCAACATCGTGCCGGCCTCAACTTCTAGCCGATCCGGAAGTTCGTCGTAGTTCATGATGTAATCATCATTTACCGTTACAGCACGGTCGCTGATAAGCCCCGTAGGGACATACGCGAAAAGCGCCTCGCCAGGCTGGTTGCCAAGTTGTCCGGTGTATTGGGGTCGAAGAGAGCCCCCTGTCTCATGGGTTATCTCCACCCGCGCCCCATTTATTGGCTGTTCGGTCTCTCTGTCCTTCACCGTGACACACACGTGGCCGGTGTCCATATCGGTTGACTTTCCGGTAATCGCAGATTCGACCTTCACCTCGCTCTCGAGACCCTTGAAAAAAGGCTGCTCCCAGCTCACTATCGCTGTGACGACCTTGTATGTCGGCATATTGTCAGCATCTCGCGCATACACCACTTGCACGTCGACATCGGAAAGCCCCCTGAATCCTTCGTCGTCAAGAAACTGCTTTGCCCTCACATTGAGGTCGCCAAAGACAGGTGCTCCTATAGTATCCACGCCTACATAGTCGTAGTCCATTATGCGCGCCTGCTCGATAACCCTGTTGCCCAGGTTGACCGCACGTTCGCGCATGGTCGATTGTTGCGTGGATGCTGCGGCAAACTGAACCCCGCCGATGATCGCTGCCAAAGCAAAAAAGAGTATTGCTGTGGCAACCATCAGCTCGGCTACCGTGAATCCCTGCTCAGAGCGCTTGAGTTTTCTCGCTGTAATCATCATGTTCCACCAGCTCACATCTCGGCTCACATCTTCGAAGTGATGTCTGCTTCATTACACGCAGCCCTCACCGTCCCTATCGGCTCCTATACCGCTTGGCTTGAACCGTATCCTCCTTTGTAGTACCCCTGTCCTACTTGGTCAAGGTCGCTGTGATGCGCCCCGTTAAATAACCTGCATGTCCCTGCATTCCGTGCTCAGTAAGCCCTGTCGGGCCTATATACCCCGCATTTCCCCACAGGCTTCGCATGCCAGGATCAGCGGAACCCGACCAGGCCCGCGTACCACATCCAAAGCAGCTCTCCAAAAACCAAGACGATACCGGTCGCAAATGCAATGAACGGGCCAAACGGAACCTGCATGCGCGGCGATTTTGCCTGCCTCGAGACGAGCATCCAGACGGTACCTGTAAAACACGCAAGCAAGAACACCATCGCCACGTAAGGCCCGACAAAGAGGCCTATCGCCCCAAGAAGTTTTACATCCCCCATGCCAAACCCCTCTGCGTTGCGAACCATCGCATACACCTGTGCGATACACAGGCTAAGCCCTGCGCCAAGAAGAACCCCAAGCGTCGCTATCACGAACGGCTGGGACAGCAAGCCGCTTGCAGGGTGCGACGGAGCCGGGAGCAGCATCTTGCCCGAAAACTGAGAGGCAACAGCGGACACCGCCCCAGCAACGGCGAGCAGGCCAACCAGCACATTAGGAAGACGTTTGGTGTCGAGGTCGATAAGCGACAAAATGAGCAGCAGCGAGACGAGTACGATCGTTGTTGACGTACGCCAGTCCAGGTCAAAGAACACACCGGTGCCCACCCAAAGCAGACCCATGGCAGCCTCGACAAGCGGGTATCGCACAGATATCGGCTTGCCGCAGTCGCGACAGGATCCACGAAGAACTAACCAGCTGACCACTGGAATGTTGTCGTACCAGCGCACGGGACTGCCGCAGCTGGTGCAATGGGACGGCGGATTCGATAAGGACTCGTTACGCGGTAGGCGATAAATGACAACATTGGAAAAGCTGCCTGCCGCAAGGCCAAAAAACCCTAGGCAAAGCAGCCAAAACCAGTTCGGAAGTGTGCTCAACCCCAAGTGCCCCCTTCTTGGTGGGATGAAGTTCTGCGGCTAAAGGTGGCTTCTGGCTGTTTAGGTTACCACAACAATGCGCCCAAAATCGAGGAAGCCGGGGCATCAAGCCCCGGCCTCCTGCTGTCCATGCAGTAGTAGCTTTCAGGTACTTAAAACAAGACCTACGGAGTGGTCGGGTCTAGGGGTAGACGTGGGGATTCTTGGCATATTTGGGATCGGTCCCGAAAGAGCACACTGCAGCCTCGTTCGCAATAGTGTACACCCCCCCAGCTTGACATATGGGCTTGGCTTTGAGGAATTTTTGAAGCGGCCCTGCACCAGTGGTAAGAGCAGTCCAACCGGCATCATTAGTAGCAGCGGCAAAAAGCGTGTCGGTAGCAGGATCGTTACCCGGTAACTCTGCCCGCCACTGCTCAATAGCACCATCGACTGTGCGTAAATTTGCCTGGCATGAACGCTGCTGGGCAGTAGCACGAGCTGCATTAAAAACGGGAATAGCAACAGCAACAAGAATACCGATAATAAGAACGACAACCATGAGCTCGACAAGCGTGAAGCCCTCTTCCTTGCGGAACATCTTCATCATAGTGGTCGCACCTCCTTCCCCTTTTACGGGTTTGACAGTTTGCGGACGGCCTGCCCGTCCACCTTCTACATCAAAGGTTATCGGCAGTACCGCCCACAACTTTAGCAGGAACGATAACTTTCTTTCTCCCTTTGCTCTTCCTTCTCTTTGCCGGTTTTGCGCTAATTGATAAGCGTGATGACGGTGAACATCGGTAGATAGAGGGCTACGACCATGCTGCCCACAATAACGCCTAATGTAGCCATCATGAGCGGCTCGATGAGCGAGGTCAGGCCATCAACCGCCGACCCCACTTCATCGTCATAGAAATCCGCGATTTTTTCGAGCATGGCATCAAGCGCACCGGTCTCTTCGCCAACCGCAATCATCTGGGTGACCATCGAGGGAAAGACCTTGCTCTCGGAAAGCGGCTTGGCGATCGTCTCGCCTTCCTTGATCGCACTGCGCGCCCTCATGACCGCCCGGGCGATCACCTCGTTACCGGAGGTATCCGCGACGATCTCCAACGTCGTAAGAATAGGAACACCGGCGGACACAAGAGTCCCCGCTGTTCGGGTGAAGCGCGCAACAGCGATCTTACGCACCAAGGATCCAAAGACCGGAGCGTTCAAGCAGAACTGATCCCAGAAGAACTTGCCAGGGCCGCTACACCACCATCGGATCACAAAGATGAGCCCAATGGCGACCACAGCAGCAATTGCTCCGCTCCAACTCACAACAAAACTTGAGATGTTGACAAGCACCTGAGTCATAAAGGGCAGGTCACCGCCCATATCTTCAAACATCTTCTGAAACGTAGGTACGACAAAAATCATCATGAGGGCAAGAACGACCAACACGAGACCGCCCATCGCCACCGGGTATGTCATCGCGGACTTGACCTTGCCTTTAAGGCTTGCCTCCTGCTCGAAGTGATCCGCAACGCGGGCAAGGACCTGATCCAGCACGCCGCCCGTCTCACCGGCCTTTACCATGCTCACAAAGATAGGCGGAAAGACTTTAGGGTGCCGGGAAAGCGCGTCAGAAAGCGACTGACCCGCCTCAACGTCCTTGCCCAGCTGAGCGATAACCTGCCGCAAATAAGCGTTCTCCGTCTGGGCTGCAAGGATGCTCAAACATTTGGTGAGCGAGAGGCCTGCGTTGATCATCGTGGCGAACTGCCGCGAAAAGATCGTCACATCCTTTGACTTGATGCCACTTCCGATCGTGATGTTGTTAAGCGAGGCAAACCCGCTTTGGGGCTTGACGCTTAACACGACATAGCCCATCTGGGAGAGCCGTGCTGAGACGGCCTCCTTGTTCTCGCCCTGGATTTTCCCTTTGGTCGTCTTGCCTGCGTAGTCACGTACGGTATAAGTAAACCCTGCCATGATCGCTCCTCACGCGTGCCCTGCTGTGTTCACTGCTGCGTCTATACGATAACCCGCATGACCTCTTCGATCGAGGTCAGTCCTTCCCGCACTTTCTCCAGCCCGTCTTGCCTGAGCGTCCTCATCCCCTGCTCTATGGCGATCTTTTTGATCGCCTCGGCGGTCGATCCTTCCACGCACATGCGCCCGATCTCCTCGGACATCTGCAATACCTCGTGCACGCCGACCCGACCACTATAGCCCGTCTTGCCGCATTTCCTGCAACCACCGGCGCGGTAGACGGTCTTTGGCAGGTTATCGGCAGCAAAGCCCGCGTCGATTAAGGCATCCTTTCGGGGCCGCCATTCCTGCTTGCAGTCCGGGCAGAGCTTTCTTGCAAGCCTTTGGGCAAGCACGCAGTCAAGCGCCGAGGCGACCAGGAAGGGCTCGACACCCATCTCGGCAAGGCGCGTCACCGCACTTGCGGAGTCGTTCGTATGCAAGGTCGAGAGGACAAGGTGGCCGGTGAGCGCCGACTCGATGGCGATCTGGGCGGTCTCCTGATCCCTGATCTCACCGACAAGGATAACATCCGGCGAGCAGCGCAGGAACGAACGCAGGGCGCGGGCGAACGTCAGGCCGGCCCTCTGGTTGATCTGGCATTGGTTCACGCCGTCAAGACGGTACTCGACCGGATCCTCGGCGGTGAGGATATGACGACCAGGGTCGTTGAGCACGTTGATCGCCGCGTAAAGCGATGTCGACTTACCAGAACCGGTGGGGCCGGTCACCAGGATGGCCCCATAGGGCTTCTTGAACGAGGACTGGAAACGGTCGAGCGCGAACTGCGAGAAGCCCAGATCCGAGAGCTTGAGCATGATCGAGTCCTTGCGCAGGATACGCAAGACGACCCGCTCGCCATAGACCGTCGGAAGCGTTGACACACGGAAGTCGATGCGGCGGTTGCCGATCGTCACCGCGCAGTGGCCGTCCTGCGGGCGGCGGGAGTCTGCGATGTCCATCTCGGCCATGATCTTGAAACGGCTGGTGAGGGCCGCCTGCGTGCTCTTTGGGCTGGTCATGACCTCGTGGAGCACGCCGTCGATACGGAAGCGGATGCGCAGGTCGTTTTCCTGGGGCTCCACATGGATGTCGGAAGCGCGGTCTGTGACCGCTTTTTGGATGATGAAGTTCACGAGCTTGACGGCAGGGGACTCGGACTCGACATCCGTGAGGCTCTCAAGGTCCGTATCGGAAAGCGAATCGCTACCGGAGAAAAGGTCGTCTTCGCTTTGCTCGGCCTCTTTGTAGTACTCCTTGATGGCATCGACGATGCTGTCTTTTGTGGCAACGGCCGCCTTGACCTCAAGGCCGGTGGCCATACGCAGGTCGTCTAAGGCCATGATGTTTTGCGGGTCTGCCATCGCGACGAGGATCGACCCGTCGGACACCGAGACGGGCATGAGCGTATGGCGCTCCGCCATCTCCCTTGGAACCGCAGCGATAGCGCCGATCTCGGGCGGCTGCTCCTCGAAGTCGATGTAGTTCGCGCCCATCTGGCGCGACATGACCCGAAGCAGCTCGGGCTGGCTCACATAGCCAAGCTCAACAAGCACGCGCCCGATAGGGTTACCGGTTG
>Ga0123353_10001202_pt1 | contig 31708 bp, 22 predicted proteins | sample TergutLab28metaG_3_FD_92763 | JGI IMG/M metagenome (GOLD analysis project Ga0123353, IMG submission 92763) | Labiotermes labralis P3 segment gut microbial communities from Petit-Saut dam, French Guiana - Lab288 P3 | ecosystem: Host-associated > Arthropoda: Insects > Digestive system > Gut ...
GACTCCTGGAGTGAACCTCAGCTGGTAGATCCTACCAATACCACTCTGGGAGAAGCTTATCCCTGCCTCGCCAGTGATGGCAGCGCCATATGGGTTACCTGGCAGCGCAGCAACACGGTCTTCTCTGGGGAACCGACTATTACGGAAGCTTTTGCTGCCGGAGAGATTATGGTGGCTCGCTACAACCCTGTAACTAAGGTATTTGATAATATCCAGCAACTCACCAGCAATAACTATATAGATACTATGCCGCAAATATCTGTTTATGATGGGGGACAGGCAGCAGTTACCTGGATGAGTAACGAAGAAAACGATTTGTCCTGGTTCACCTACCTGTTCGACGATGGTGCTGAGACTTATAACAGCGAACCTGTAAACAAAATTATGGTCAGCACTTATACTACCGCCAGCAACCTGTGGAGTACCCCCTATTCCCCCATACCGGCTGTAACCAGCGCTATAACTGAGCTGACCCTTAAGGGTGAATACACCAACAACGAGCATCTGTTGCAAATTGCCTATGTTCAAGACAGCGATGGCAACATGATGACTCTGAATGATCGCAGCCTGAACTTGCTGAGGCGGGATTTGACCAGCTCCTGGACAACCGCCACCTTGGTTTCCGAAGCTCTGGTGTCAGGAATACAGTTTGCCAAAGTTAACCAGAAGGAGATGCTTTGCTGGTTTGAAGCCAGGGAGTATGAGGAATGGGATGAAGATGGCATAGAGACAAGGCTCTCCATGTCCTTACGTGGTTGGGAGAAGAATACTCCTGTGACCACCACCAGCGCCCTGATCTCTTCCGGTATGACCAGCGATAACTACAAAATTGTCAGTAATGGCGACCTAACCATGCTGGTTTACCCAGGTGCCGGTCTCTACAGCGGTAACCTTATGGCGCGAAACCTGGAGGCCAACCAGCAGTTCGGTAACCCCTACAAGTTAATTAATACCAATGGTTACGTTAATAATTTCGATGCTTTACTGGAAGCCAACGGCGACTTCTATGTGGTAGCTAACGATGCTTTGCTCACCACCGTCAACGATGTTCTGGAAGAGCAGAACAGTTTCGTCTCCCTGCGTATGGGCAGGCCTGTGGACTTAGGGTTCGGCTCAGCCTTCTTTACCATGATAGATGACTTCGGCGACTTGGGCGCGGAGCAGTTAGTGTTGCAGGTGGGGAACAACGGCGGTTTAACCAGTGATGGGTTCCAAATTACGGTTACCGCTAACAAAGGTAACAGCTATGTTTTAAACTTTAGCCATAACCTGGCTCCGGGAGAATCCTGCCTCATAAATATACCTGCGGCGGACTTACCTACAGACGGCTTCCGCCTGAACCTGGCTCCAACGGCTATTATCACAGGTGGTGTCAGAAGGGAAAGCGACATTCCTGAAGATGCCGATCCCCTGGACAACATCCTGGATTTCCCAGCGCGTGGCGCTGTCCTAGACCTGCAATTGGAAGCGGTATACAGCTATGAACTTCTCGAAGAAGATGTCGGTGATGGTGAGTATTATGTAACCATCACTGCTAAAGTTACCAACCTTAGCCAGGTGGAAGCTGCTAAAGTTTTCCTGCTGGGTCATATCTCTACGGAAGACGGTCCGACTATGGAACGTCTGGAAGTAGGAGATATAGCCCCTGGCACCAGTAAGGAAGTGGAAGTAGTATACAACCTGCAGCTCTTCTTCCCGCAGATTGCCGGAGCAGAGCTAAATGGGATCTTGGAAAGCAAAGATATACAGCTACTCTACTGGGAACTTCACAGCGAAACAGCCTTGGAATACCCGGTTATTGAAGGGTTGCTCCTCAATGCCCCCGATCTGCCGGTGCGCTTCTATACCTCCGACGGCAAGATTTGTGTGGCAGTACGCTAAAAGCTAACGTTCTGCTTAGCGGTCACCCCAAGGCGCAAGTAAGCCTGCGGTAAATGTTAATTAGGCTTAATTGGCAAACTCAGTACGTTCAAGAGGCTGAAGACTTGGTCTTCAGCCTCGCGCTGTAGAAAAACCGGTTTCAGGTTCATTGTTTCCTACCTAACTTATCTTAAAGGGACAAAAGTAACCGTAGAAACCCAACCTTCTTACAACAGCCCATACACGAATTTGCAGGTGGCGAGAGCCTTCTGGATAACGTCTTCCCGTGCTTGGGGATCGGGATAAAGCTCCTCCAAGTCCCAGCCTTTGCTCAGAGCGGTGTCGATATATAAGCTCTTCAGGATGTCCTCTTGGGGTGTGCCTATAGTCGCCGCGATAATCGCCACCATCTCCCGGAGCTGTCTAGCGACCGAGGCCTCGTTAAGGGGGAAGTCAGGCCCTGCCACTTCGTTTAGCAGAAAACGTGCCGTCTCCATAACAGGATCGTCGACCACACCTTTGGGGTCGATGATGGTGTAGCCACGGGCGGCATTTAGGAGCATATTGGCATGATGCAGGTCGCCATGAAGCAGGTAGCGGCGGTCGTAGCGCTGATGTAATTGGTCATAGATCCGACGAGCTTCCTGGAGATAGTCCAGCATCTCCTGGGCATCGGGCATAGCTTGCAGATTTCTCTGCAGCTCCTCCATCCAGATACGATAGGAGGGGAAAGGGGTTTGCCCATCCCAGGGGCAAGGCAAGTTATGAACCAGCTCGGCCATAATCCGGGTTCGCTCCCGATAATCGGCAACCGCCCCCAACTGCTCTCCCGGGATAATGCGCTCCAAGAGGAGTATATTATCCTCGCTATTGTCTGCCCATAGCCTGACATAGCCCTTACCAGCGTAGGCACGCAGGCAATTTATTTCGGTAACCACCTCCGGTCCGGGAAGGCAGGCTTTGAGAATGCAGGAGCCATACAGCTCTGAGGTACAGGTGAAGAGCAGGTTGACCGTCTGGGTATCCAGGAAGCTAAGTTCACTCAGGCGCCAGAGTTCGCCATACTTGGAAACAAGCTCTCCAGTGGCGTCGAGAAAACTATCCCCAGCATCCCCCAGATATTTACGGACACTTAGTCTTGCGCTGGGCGGAAACTCCATGACTACCTCCTGTCTAAAATGGCAAAGGTCGCTTTACCTTGCCAGATAGTTATGGATAAGCATGATGGCATCCCTGCGGGTTAATAACGCATCTGGCACAAAACTTTCCGGATCGATAATCTTCAGTCCTGTAGCCAGAGCGAAGTAAGCTGCTTCCCGCCAGGGTAGCTCCAGAGGGTTTTTATATATCCCTGGGGTGAGATGAGTATATCGCTTAAAGCCCAGATTATCTACCATAAAGCGTATGCCCTCCATTTGGGTCAACTCCTTGGCGGGGAAGACCTCATTTTTAGCCACTACTCCGCGGTCGATCATGTTGCTGATGATACGGCTGTGCTGGTACTCGGGGTAAGCATAACGATAGAGCATGTTTAACCAGGTAAAGAACTCCATCTGGTTGACGATAGCCTCAGGTCTGAACTCACCGGATCCGGGTAGCATAAGGTAGTCGAGAGTCCGTATGATCTGAGCCTCCAGGGGGTGTCCCACCAGATCGGTGAAGTTGCATTGCTCCTCTTCCTCCGGGGTAGTCTGATATACCGGCTTACCGCTGACGGCATCTAGGGCAGCCCAATTCAGCTCGTTATTATAGTAGACCAGGTTAGCCTCCCAGGCTCCGATGGGAGGATAGACAGGTTGGGTTTCCAGATAGTGTGGCAAATAATGCAGCTGCAGAGGGAAGGCTTGGCGGAAGGCTTCGTACGCCTCCCCCAGACTAAGGTTTACTTTCAGATCAGGAAATTCCAGGGTAGCGTCCCAAGAATAATTAAATCCTAGTAGGCGACCAGTCTGGCTGGCAAAGGTGATGACCACTTCATGGTCATAGAAGGGAATCCCCTGCACCAGACGAGGATAATGAAACTGGGTGACTGCCTCCTCCACCAGTTCGTAGCGCGGGGGAGGATACAGCTGTCGGGTACCCAGCAGCGGGGGATCCCCCAGACGAAGTTGCGGCAGGAGATGAGGCACCGTAAGCTCCAGGAGCTTCATGGCCGCAGCGGAGAGTAGTTTCGTATCGACGATTTCGCTGTTGCCAAGTCCAGATAAGGTGCCGTCGATGGCCAGGGGGGTACCGGTTCGGGCATCGACCCAAAGGGTATACCGACCACTGTTTAGGGGATCTGCCTGGCCTGCGGCATTCCTGCCAGACAAATTCAGGTAAATGACGGCTTCCAGCTCGCGGTAATGATAATAGGTATACTCGACCAGCTCGAAACTTGCCAGATCCAGGCCGGGGAAAGTCGTTAGCACCTCCATAGCTTGCTGTGGACTAAGGAGAAGCTGGTCGGCGATCTGTTGGTCTCTCTCTTCGTCCTCGAAGTAAGCCAGGTATCGCCAGGAGATTCCTCCTGAGTTAGCCGAGGGCATGGGCATATACTCCAGTAGCTTACCACTGCTGGCATCCAGATAGAGAGGCGACTTACTGACGCTATACTGCAGAGCTAAGGAGGAAGAGCTGCTGACCCTATCGCTGATATACCGCCAAGCCCAGACGAGTTCCAAGACTTGTTGGCGCCTTAAGGCAGCCCAGGCCTCTGCTTCGTTTAGGGCGGCAGGGTAAGGGCTCTCCTGATGAGGATTGCCGGTACGCCAGCGAGCGACCTGGTTCACCTCACCGGTCTGCTGGTCTAAGGTAATCCGCAGATAGTCGCCTAACACCGGTATCCCCCTGTAGAGTCGCGGCAGAGTTATGTTAGCAAGGGCATCCCTGGAGAGACGTGTAGCGGAAGGCGGTGCCAGCTGTCCGGTCAGTTCGGGAAAGGCCTGGGCTAGAAACGCCTCTATCTTCTGATAAACTTCTTCTTTACCCCAAGCGGGAAAGCGCAGCTCGGCTGGGGGTTCGCGGTAGCTACCCTGGCTTCCCGCCGGGTATTGAACATAGTTGACCACTTCGCCAGCTTCATTGACGATCAGGGAATGTTCGGCGGCGGCAGGGTTTTCAGGATGAACGAAGTAGAGCAAGGCTAACCATAAGCCATCTGTGACCGCATCATCGAAAACAGTGCTACTGAGGATGAACTCCTCTAAGCCGAAACGCTCTTTTAACAGAGGAAGCTGGGCTCTAAGCCAGGTATCTTGCCAGCTATCGGCGGCCAGGAGTTCCCCGGGAGAGAGGGCGCCCTGGCAGACGGTCAGCATCAAAGGGAGTAGTAAGGTCAAAGCAACGAAGATAACCCCTGATCTCTTGGGAGTAAATTTCATCGAGCACACCTGCCTTTAATCCTTTAACCAGGAAAGAGCGCCAGCGCCCGGGCAATGAGCAGAGCGCCCTGGTATTCACTGAGAGGTGCTAAAAAGTCGAAAGTAGCATCACAGAGTCCCAGCCCCCTTCCCATGGCCACTAGAGAGAGCAACTCGGCAGGAACGCCTGGTAGCGGTTCGAAGAGGGACTCTTGGTCTAAAAGAGCGTCGTACTCCAGGACATGCAGCAACCAGCTTAGCGCTGTGGCACCCGATACAGATCCCCCGGGATTCGCCTCCGGGTCGGTGAAAATGCCTAAACTGCGTAAGTGTTCATAGGCGGCAGCCTTGCTGGTTACCATATGGTTATATTTATGGAGTCTGGCTACGCCGAAGACCAGATCATCCTGGCGCATCGGTTTCGTAGTGCTGAACTCGGTGGCGGCTGCCGGTAAATAGCCCCAACGGTAAGCCAGTTCCAACAGGTTACTGGCGGGGTGGTCGCCAAGAGCGGGGTAAACCAACGCGCCTTCGGGCAGATAGAGCGCTCCATCCAAGGTGTGTATCCTCCTGCTGGCTGTATCCAGCATAGCCAGGTCGTAATACTCGCTCTCGTAAAACAGCTCCAACTCTTGGGTGGTGTAGTTAATGCGGTAGGTTGCTTGGGGTGGGAAGGCATCCCAAAATATATTCTCGGCTTGGGCTTTAGTCAGAGCCAGGGAAGCTGCCGGGAAGGTTCGATCAGCTTCCCAGACGACCTCCAGATTCGTCACCAAGCCACTCCTGGTGTCCAACCAGACAGACAGGTAGTTGTCGATATAGGGGATGCCCTCTACCAGACGCTGCCAGGTAAGACAGACTGTGGCAGTCGCTAAAGGGCTGTCGTAGATGGTGTCAGGTAAATTGGTGGAAGGATAGGGTAGCAACCTGGTTTGGCGATATAACTCAGGCCATTGATCCTGCAAGAAGGCAGCTCCCTGCTGTCGCAGTTTCTCCCAGCTGAGAGGTTGAAAGGTAATTTCGCCTCTTTCATAGGTGGCGGCGCCGGGGTAATGGCTATAGAAGAACTCCCGCAGCTTGCCGGAGGCTATATCCCATATGCCATACAGGTAAGCACCATCGTGGGGGTACTCTGTGAGCAGAGAGCCTTCGAACCTCATGCTTACCTCTCCCGAGGCCTCCCGATAAAAGACGGTATTATAAGGACCTCTTAGCATCTGCAGCTCTTCCGGGACAAAGAGCCAGGGATTGGCTTTCAGGCTGGCTAATATAAACTCACCCTCCGGAGGTTGGACATCCCCGGGAGGAAGAAAATCGCTAAACTCCCTTTCTACAACCACGAAGAAGTTACTATGTTTATTAGTAGCCACAAAACTCTCGGCGCCAGCCTGCCAAAGCTCGTCTTGGCCGACGGGATACGACCTCCTGAAGCCGTTAAAAACAGACTGATAGTAAAGAGCTGGTTCGCCAAACTCCCAGTTGTGTATGTACCGGGAAGGTGGGTTGAAGAAGGGAGACCTGGCGTAGACCAGTTCTAGGGAGTAGAGATCCCCCATAGCTTGCCTTAACTCCCCACTGGTCAGCAGGGGAGGCTTTAAGGTGGGCGCAGTTAGATCATCCCACCAGTAAGCATAGGCACCCATAGCGCGTCCTTGAGGATCCAGGTAAGTGCTGATACCTTGATCCATTACCCTAATGCCCTGAGACATACGGGGAAAGTAGAAAGAGTTTGTCCCTGATGGTTCCAGAGGATACTCGCTTACCGCTTGCGCTCCAAGGTCTAGGGCATACTCCGGATAGAGGCGGCAGAGGAAACTGTAAGTGCTGGCGATGATCAGTTGTCTGTCCCACCAGGGGAGGATCCCCTGTGGCCAGTTCCTATCGTTATAACCCGCCGAGAAGTAAGTGGTCTTTCCCAGAGAGTCGGTGCGTAGGGAAATACTGCTGGCATACTCATAATACCCGTAATTATGTAGGGGAAAGGGTTCGCTCCAGGTGAAGCTGTAGCCGAAGGTCTGGTGGGAATCCCAGTCCAGCAGAGGGGTGACCGTTATTTCGGTATAGGAAGTTGGCACATCCAGCCTGCGGCGCAGCAACGAGGAAAACTTAGGGGAGATAAGATCCCACTCTATCTCTTGTGCCGGGAGGGGAGGCGAAAGCTCAGCTGTGCCTGAGGAGGCAACACCAGAGGAAGGTTCGTTGGTCAACTGTCGGGGAACCTCCAGAGCCAGAATAGCTCTGGCAAGTTCGCTGATAGAGGGTACCTCCTCTGACCAAAAGTGGGGACGCAGCCTCTGCTCCAACTCGTCGTAAGAGGCGAAAAGTTTGCTGAGTTGGGACAGCAGTTCGCGAACTGCCGCCGGGTTCATTTCCCGGTTGGCTAAGATGAGGCATCCCTGTCCGTCCTGATAAAGCTCGCGATCCAAGAGCTTAGCCATCAACTCCACCGGCAGGTAAGCTCGGGAACCCATCAAGGGAATCGGTTGATCCACAGCTATGCTGCCGCTGTTAAACTGCAGGATAAACCCATTGTAGTCGTAAGTGAGATGGTTTAAACCATAGCGGACATCGGTATGGTTAGTTTCCTCATCCCAGGAGACCAAAGCTCCCGCCTGCTCCATGACCCTGCGCAGCGGGACATAAATCTCGCCAGCCAGGCGGCGAGGCATCAAGGGATAAGGCTCCGAGCTGAGGCTGAAGCCTTTGTCCAGTCCTTGCCAGGAGAGGGCGAAGTCGAACTCATTGGCAATAGGGGAAAGAGCACCCTTCGCCCAGATCAGCTCCCAACCTTCCCGCAGGACGATGAGTTCCGGGAATTGGCGCAGCAGATTTTGGCAACTGTCCAGCCAGGTTTCGGTTTTGCCTCTGAGCTCGCCCACCGCGGCGGCTAAACTAAAGTACTCTGCTTTGCTTAACCCTCTGGTCTGATAGACCTTGGCGACGGCATCTAGCAGGGGACTACCTGGGGCATCGCTGCTCTCCACGGCGCTGATGCGCCAGACCTCACCTTCCCTGAGGAGTAGAAAGCGGTACAGTATATCCTGGCTGTGTTCCAGGACAAAAGCCGTGGCTTTAGGCGCAACCACATCCAAAGAGCAGTAACTCCAGCTTGGGGTAGGGTTTCCTCCTGCCGCCAGAGGCCAAGCAGTTCCCGCAGCGCGATGGAAGGCGAGGGTCGCCTGCAGCTTATCCACCTGGGTGAGTAGTGTGGGGTGCTGCAGGTAGGCTGAGGTAAACAAGGCGCTTAACTCGGGAGCCAGCTCCAGCCGATCCAAGCTACCTGAGCTCAGGGTAAAGAAGCGTTGCAAAAGGTCGGTTATTTCTTGTAGCTCCTTATCATCATAGGCATAAAGGGGAGAAGCCTGAGTCAACAGCAGGCAGCCCACGACTAACAGGAGCAGCAACCAGCGGCTTTTTAACCAATATATAGCGTGTGGGGTAGGCAAAATATCATCTCCCATCGGTATTAAGTACATCATAACACAAGCACCTCACCACATACAATGCCAAATATCTTGATGAAAGCAAGGAAAAACCGCTCTGGAGCAGGTTATCTATAGTCAAGGAGCGAAATTTACATACAATTAGTAAAAAAGCTAAAAATCGGTGGAGTACGCCCGAGAGGCTATAAGTCGCATACCTAATTAGGAGGAGAAGCTATGTTTGATTTACTTATCCGCGGAGGTCAGGTAGTGTTGCCGGAGCAAACCATAGTTAGCGATATTGGCATCAGCCAGGGTAAAATAGTAGCCCTGGGGGAAAACCTGGGCAGCGCTGCACAGGTTATCGCTGCCCAGGGGATGGTGGTTTTCCCTGGGCTGGTAGATGCCCATGTGCATATAAGTGAGCCGGGGCGCACCCATTGGGAGGGGTATGTAACCGCTACTAAGGCCGCGGCGAAAGGTGGGGTCACCACCATCATTGAAATGCCCCAAAACCAGCTTCCAGCCTGCGTGGATGCAGCAACTTTGCAAACGAAGTTTGCTGCCGGTACAGGCAAGCTCTGGGTGGATATCGCCTCCCTGGGGGCTTTATCCGACCAGAGCCTTAGCGGCTTAGCGGAGATGGCTGGGCTGGGGGTAGTAGGCTACAAATGCTTTATGTCCCCTTGCGGTGTTGCCGATGAACCCAGCGATCAGCACGGTATTGACGACTATCAGCTCTTGCGGGGTATGGAAATTATCGCCTCCTTGGGTAAGGTACTGATGGTCCATGCTGAAAATGGCGTCTTAAACGAAGGCTACACCGGGGAAATGCGCCGCCAGGGACGCAACGATATGGCAGCCTTTCTGGCTGCTCGCCCGCTCTTTGCTGAGGTGGAAGCGGTGCGGCGGGTTATCTATTTGGGGCGTATTACCGGTTGCAGGCTGCATCTGGTGCATCTTAGCTCTATCGAGGCTGTCCGGGAAGTGGTAGCTGCTCGTGAAGAGGGGCAGGATGTCAGCTGCGAAATAGGTCCTCACTTTCTCATCTTTGACAGCGACGACTTGCTACGCCTGGGAGCAGTGCTCAAAAGCTCTCCCCCTTTGCGGGAACGTCGCCAACGGGATGCCCTGTGGCAAGCGGCTATCAGCGGGGAGGTAGATTTTATCGCTTCCGACCACTCCCCCTGCCCGCCGGAGATGAAAGAGCGCCCCGGGCTGGATGCCTGGGGAGGAACCGCCGCTCTGCAAACTAGCCTGGAAATGCTCTACAGCGAGGCGGTAGTGCGGCGAGGCTTGAGTCAGCAATGGCTGGCAGCCATGCTGGCGGCGAACCCTGCCAAGCGCTTTGATCTGGAAGATGTGGGAGAGATACGTCTGGGGGGACGTGCCGATCTGGTGCTGCTGGCACCTACCCCCTACACTCTTACTGCCGAAGATTTGGAATATCGGCACAAGCAGAGCCCCTACTTAGGCATGACCAGCGAAGTCCGAGTGCATAGCACTATCCTACGGGGTCAGCTGGTCTACTCCTGTGTCACCGGCTTTAGCCACGAACCCCTGGGTGCATTTCGCTAAAGGAAAACGAAAGGCGCATCCTTTGACCATCATAGACAGTTTTACCAAAAGTGCCGTAAAGCCCCTAGCTTTAACTATGGGGATATAAGGCAGCCCTTGCGTTATAAATATCGTTGTGGTATAATATATATATGGTTTTCAAGTCTAACAATAATGTAGTCTACTCGTGCAAATATCATGTGGTATGGTGTCCTAAGTATCGGCGTAGAGTTCTCATTGGGAGCATAGCAGAACGTTTGAAGGAGTTGATTATCACACGTTGTTCCGAGATGAATGCCGAAATCATCGAAATGGAAATCATGCCAGACCACGTGCATTTGCTTGTTGAAGTAGACCCACAGTTTGGTATCAACAGAGCCGTTAGGAGTATTAAGGGCTTTTCTTCACGTATGCTGCGCATGGAATTTCCCGAATTGAAAACGCGTTTGCCAACCCTATGGACGAATAGCTACTTCGTTTCCACTGTTGGTGGCGCACCTTTGGAAGTAATCAAGCAGTATATCGAAAACCAGAAAAGGTCTGAAAGGAGGAAGTAAAATAGAAAAGGCGTACAAGTTCCGAATATTCCCCACTACAGATCAGGAGCAGCAGATGCAGCGCACTTTTGGCTGTTCACGCTTTGTCTATAACTACTTCCTTGCACGTAGAAAAGAAGCGTATGAGGCAGAGAAAGCTACATTGGGGTATAGCAAGTGCTGTTTGGAGTTGACGCAACTAAAGAAAGAGCTGGAATGGCTGCAAGAAGTCGATGCCACTGCCTTGCAAGCAACGCTGCAAAACTTAGATGCTGCTTTTCAAGGTTTTTTCCGTCGGGTTAAAAAAGGCGAAGCTCCAGGATATCCGCGTTTCAAAAGCAAGAAGAGCCAGCGGCGTTCTTACCGTTCTAAACGCGTAGGAGAAAATATAGCTTTTGATGGCTATAGCATCAAATTGCCGAAGATAGACTGGGTTAAAGCTGCTGGCTACAGCGAAATCAGTGGTCGCATCTTAAACGCCACGGTCTCGCAAACACCAAGTGGGAAGTATTTCGTTTCGTTATGCTGTACCGATGTAGAGATACAGCAACACGCACAAACAGGAGCGATAGTCGGCTTGGATTTAGGCATTAAAAGCCATGTAGCAACTTCGGACGGGCAACTATGCGAGAACCATAAGTATCTTCACCGAAGCGAGAAGAAACTGATTCGTGAACAGCGCAGGCTTTCGAGAAAACCAATCGGGAGCAAAAACCGTGCTAAGCAACGTATCAGAATAGCGCGTGTCCACGAAAGGATAGCAAACCAGCGGAGTGATAACTTGCATAAGCTGACTTCACGACTTGTTCGTGAACACGATTTGATCTGTATCGAGGATTTGGCGGTAAAGAACATGGTAAGGAATAGGAGGTTGGCGAAGTCTATAGCCGATGCGTCTTGGGGCGAACTGCGTAGACAGATTGTCTATAAGTGCGAGTGGCATGGCAAGAGGTTGCAGGTGATAGGCAGATTCTTCGCAAGCAGTCAGCTTTGCTCTGTGTGTGGTTATCAGAATGCAGAGGCTATGGATTTAGGCGTACGTGAATGGATTTGCTTAGGGTGCGGTGTATCACACGATAGAGACGTGAATGCTGCACGAAATATTTTAAACGAAGGGCTTAGGCTGCGAACTGATTCGAGTTAATAAACGGTCAATATGGTACGGCGGGACACGCCGAAACCTAACGCCCTTGGAGAGTGTGTAAGACTGCTTCGGTAGCTGTACTCGTTGAATTGGGAACCCCCTGGCTTTTGCCGTGGGGTGATGTCAGAGAGGTCTATTTTGGTGCTATAATAGCCATATTAAATTTGCTCACGAAGCAGGTGTTTCATGCTAAGTTTAGAAAACAAGCTCAGCATTTTAGGGGAAGGGGCTCGCTACGATGTCTCCTGTGCTAGTAGCGGTTCGGTACGTCGCCCCCAGGCAGGACTTATCGGTAGTACTAGCACCGCCATAGCTGGGGTTTGCCATAGTTGGAGTGAAGACGGGCGCTGCGTTTCCCTGTTGAAAATTCTGATGAGCAACGCCTGTGTTTACGATTGTGCTTATTGTCTTAACCGCAGTTCTGCCGATATACCACGAGCTTCTCTTACCCCGGAAGAGCTGGCGGAGCTAACCATTGAGTTCTACCGACGCAACTATATTGAAGGGCTGTTTTTAAGCTCAGCGGTGCTGATGGATCCTCAGTATACCACCGAGCAAATGATTAAAGCCCTGGCTTTGCTGCGCCATACCTACCGTTTTAACGGCTACATTCATGTTAAAGCTATTCCGGGGGTAGATCCTCTGCTGCTGCAACAGCTGGGCTTACTGGCAGACCGGATGAGTGTGAATATTGAGCTACCCTCGGAAAGCTCCCTGCGTTTGCTGGCGCCGGAGAAGGAGAAGCGCGGCATTTTGCAACCTATGGCTAATATCCGGGATCTGGTGAATATTAATAAAGAAGAACGCAGCCGCTTCCGTAGTGCCCCCCTTTTTGCACCGGCGGGGCAATCTACCCAAATGGTTGTTGGTGCCAGTCCCGAAACCGATCGTCATATCCTGTTGCTCAGCCAGTCTTTATACCGGCGCTATGAGCTGCGGCGGGTTTATTACTCGGCCTATGTTCCCGTAGGGAATACCAGTATACTTCCTCGGGATTTGCCGGTGCCTCTTACCAGGGAACATCGCCTTTACCAGGCGGATTGGCTGGTGCGTCTGTATGGCTTCAGCGCCGAAGAGGTGTTGGATGAGAGTTACCCCCACCTGGAAGCTAATATCGACCCCAAAGCCGCCTGGGCTTTACGCCACCTCCATCTCTTTCCCGTTGAGGTTAACACGGCAGATAAGGCGACTCTGCTCAGGGTGCCAGGCCTTGGTGAGAGGTCGGCACAGCGGATTATCCAGGCCAGGCGGAGCAAGCGGCTTAAACCCGAGGATGTAAAAAAGATGGGGATGGTTATCAAGCGGGCGCAATACTTTCTCACTGCCGACGGGGTGTTTATGGGCAGTATCCCCCTGGAGCATCCGGAGTTGAAGCTCCGCTTGCTGGACGGTCCTCTGGAGCCTCAGCTCTCCCTCCTGGAAGATCCGGCGGCACCTTGGATTCCCCAGTTGCCCTATTTTACCAAATCCCTTCAACCTCCAGAGGTTGTCTCAGAGGCGGGGGAGCTTGCCCAAGTCAAGAAGCTCGCCACCCCCCCTCCGGCGCCCTGGCAAGATACCGTCTGGCAGCAAGTTCCTCCTCCGGCAGAGCTGCCTGCCAGCTTGCTACCCCCAGCCTCGGGGAAGGGGGGATAAGCATCACCTGGTATTACGACGATTCTTTTGAGGGTTTTCTTTCTGCTGTTTTTGCTGTTTACCAAGCCAAAGACGACACCGCACTCATCTGCAGCAGCGAGGAAGCGCAACTGGCTTTGCAGGAGTATCATATGGTTGCCACCAACGAAGAGCATACCTCTCGGGTACAGCATAAGCTGGAAGAGCTCTCTCCAGATTTGCCCCAGCGCCTTTATTGCGCCTGGCTAAGTCGCGAACCCGGCATGGAGCAGGAACTCCTTAACTATATTCGTCTAGCCCTGGCACAGGGGCGGGATATAGCCGAACAGCACTACCGGGAGGTAGTGCGTCGGGTGTTATTGGCCGAACGCCATGTTCGTGGTGAAGCTCATGCTTTTACCCAATTTATCCGCTTTGTGCAGGTAGGGGAGACGGTGTACCTGGCAGATATTGCCCCCCGTTATGATGTGCTGGAGATGCTGGTAGGGGAGTTTGTTCATCGTTTAGCCGGCTTTAACTTTCTCATCCGAGATACTAAGCGGAGTAAATGTCTGGTCTGGGACGGGAGCAGCTTCTGGATAAGCTATGAACCGGAACTGCTGGCTCCTCCTACACCTAAAGGGGGGCATTACGAACAGATGTGGCAGACTTACTTTGCCAAAATAGCTATACCTGAACGTATTAATCCCAAGTTGCAAGCTCTTCATGTTCCCAGGCGTTACCGTAACTTTATGACGGAGTTTCAAAAAAACTCTACCAGCGCATCCCCTAACCGAGAGTTACCCTCACTTTAATTTTTTATATTTTCGTCAAAGAGCTGGAGGTTGTTCATGTATCTCTCCCGAGACAAGTCTTTCTACCGCCTTATTTTGGGCATTGCTCTACCTATAGCCGCGGCGAATATACTTACCTTCTCCATCTCCATGATGGATTCCCTCATGGTTGGTCTCCTGGGTGAGGTGCAAATCTCCGGGGTTGCTTCGGCTAACCGCTTTTTCTTTATTTTCAGCATAATTCTCTATGGGATTACCGGAGGCTCCAACGTGCTTATTGCGCAATATTGGGGTAAGCAGGAGCCAGAGGCTATCCACAAGATTTTATCCATTATGTACCGGATAGTTTTGGGGCTCGTCAGCATCTTCTTCGTTATTGCGCAACTTGTTCCCGAAAAGGTTATCAGTATATTTGCAACCGACCCGGAGGTTATTCGCGAGGGGGCAAGCTACCTGCGAGCAGTAGCTTGGGGCTATCCCCTCTTTGCTGTTACCAACGCTACCGTTATTATCCTGCGTGCAGTGCGTACCGTGCATATCTCCAACTATATCTACAGTGCTTCCCTGGCGATCAATGCGTTGGGTAATTGGATGCTCATCTTCGGTCGCCTGGGAGCGCCGCGCCTGAGGGTAGTCGGCGCCGCCTATGCTACCGTGCTGGCGCGGGTTGCCGAGTTTGTTATCATGCTTATCTTCCTCTGGAAGTTCGAGGACAAGCTGCATATCCGCCTGCCCAAGATGAAGGGGATTAACCCCTTGATGCTGCAGTCGTATCTTGCCAATTGCTTGCCGGTTATTGCCAATGAGGCTATCTGGGTCACAGGTTCCACCGTGGTCTCCATGATTGTGGGTCGGCTGGGCACCAACGTTATTGCTGCCAGTAACGTGGAAGGGATTGTCTGGCAGTTGGTAACGGTAGGGCTCTTCGGTTTGCAGAATGCTACCTCGGTAATTGTGGGTAACGCCATTGGCGCCGGCGAACAGCACAAGCTAACGGAATATACCCGCACCCTAATTACCCTGGGGCTCTTGGTGGGGGTTTTGGCCTCTTCCCTGATGCTGCTGTTACGTCCAGTAATTGGGCTATTCTATCCTAGCTTTGACCAAGCCACTTTGGAAATCGCCCGCCAGCTTATGTTGAACGGCTCGATGGTGATGACCTTCCAGGCCCTTAACTTCGTCTGCCTGATGGGGATTCTGCGGGGAGGGGGCGATTTGCGCTTTGTCCTGATCTTCGATGTGGTCTTCCTCTGGCTCTTATCTATCCCCTTAGGGTTAGCCGCCGCTTTCTGGTGGCAGTGGTCGCCGCGCTTTGTGCTATTGGCGCTCCGGACAGATGAAATTATTAAAGCCTTGGTGTCTATTTGGCGAGTGCGCAGTGGTGCCTGGGTGAGGGATGTCACCATTAATACCAGGGAGAGTTAAGCTTTATACCTATCTACAGAAAACCCCGGGTTTCTGCTTAGGCAGATCCCCGGGGGTGAGGGTGAAGACAAAGTCTTCACCCTCTCGCCTTCAGAGTGCGCTCTTCGGCGAATTAAGTTATGTTCTAGCAATTAAGTTTGCTTTTTGACGCGCAGGTCGCCAAAAAGCGGTTAGCTCTTCCCGCCTATATATACCCGCTTAACCCGAGGGGATACCGTGGCGAGCATGGCTAAAAAGGTTTGCCCCATTTTTTCCTCTAATTCGTAGGCGGAGATATACTCTGCGCCGTCTCTGCCGATTATGGTTACCGGATCGTCTATTTTCGCGCCCAGACCGGTGACATCTAAGAAGGTTTGATCCATACAAGTGCCAATAACCGGCGCCCGCTGGCCTCCCACCAACATATCCGGTTTACCCTGCATAGCGAGGGAGCGCAGGTAGCCGTCGCCGTAGCCGACACTGATGGTGGCTACCTCGGTGGCTTTGGTCACCTTAAAGTAACGGGAGTAGCCTACGGTCTCGCCGGCAGGCACCGTTTTCACATGGGTGATGAAGGTGCGCCAGGTGACGCTCTCCTCCAGCTGCAGAGCGTTGTCAATATCCATGTTACTGTCATAGCCAAAGAGCAAGGCGGCCGGGCGGATATGGGTGACCAGAGAGTCTTGTAGCCATACCGAAGCTGCGGTGTTAAAAGCGTGAATATATGGCAACTCCCACCCTTGGTCTTGTATCTGTTGCACACCCTGCTTAAAATAAGCGTATTGCTCCCGGGTGAAGCTCTTATCTACCGCCTCAGCATAGGAAAAATGGGTAAAGGCGCCAATCACCTGCAGGTTTGGCAGTTGCTTTAAGCCGGTTAGCAGCTGCTCCAGCTCTTCCCCAGGCCAAACGCCAATGCGGTTAAGACCTGTTTCCACCTTAATTTTTACCCGGGCTATCTTGCCCTGCTTTTTAGCTTCTCCATCCAGGCGAGTTAAATACTCCAAGCTATAAGCAGGGGTTACCAGGTCGTGGGCGACTACTGCTGGGATATTATGGAAAGGAACTCCGCCGATGACCAGGATATCGCACTGCACGCCGCCTTCAATTAGTTGCAGCGCTTCGGCAACCTGAGCGTTACCCACAAATTTTATGCCGCACTCCCGGGTGAGAAAGCGCCCCATCTCCACTAGGCCTAAACCGTAAGCGTTACCCTTGAGGATGGCTAAAATATCCACCTGGGCACCGATATGCGCTCTTATTTTAGCAATATTCTTCCGAATAATACCTAAATCTACCAGCAGATAGGAGTTGCTGTAGCCTATATCGTAATCTGCCTGCATCATTATCCCGCCTTACGCCTGGCACTTGGGGTTGCGAATAGTCATGCCAGCTCGCACCCCGGTACCGGCGCTCTCTTTTACTGCCCACTGCCCGTTAACAAAGACGTGGATAATGCCGGTGGGGTAGTTGTTGGGCTCGCTGACACTGGCGGTGGGAGCAATGGTTTGGGGATCGAAGACAACCAGATCTGCCCAATACCCTTCCCGCAACAATCCCCGATCCTTAAGATTCAAGCGATGTGCTACCATACCGCTCATCTTGTAAATGCAGGTCTCTAAACTTAGCAGCTTTTCATCGTAGACGTAGCGCTTGAGGGTATAGGGGTAAGTTTCGTAGTTCCGGGGGTGAGCCTCCAGAGGGTTAATATTTTGCCCATCTACCACATAGCTATCGGTGCCCAACATACTGAAGGGGTGTTTTAAGATAGCGTTGATATCTTCGTCTCCCATAATACCGGCGGTTTTGACCTGACCATCGTTAAGGTGCAGCAAGTTTACCATGTAGGTAGCCAAATCTGTTCCCATTTTAGCTGCGCCTTCGGCAAGATCCAACCACTCATACTCCTTCGTGTTGAGGCACCAGAGAACGGCGTTATGTTGCACCGACATCGCCCGTTCGGCTTTGGCGGCTAATCCCTGGCGGAGATCGGCGATGAGCTTGTGGCGTCCTTCCTCGGTAGCCCACTGCTCCGGAACCACCCGTCCGCCCAAAAATTCCCGGATAACGCCGGGGATGGCGATAATTTGGGTGTAAGGATGGACATATAAATCGGAGAGAATATCGATCCCTTCGGCACGGGCTGCTTCCATCATCTCCAGACATTCTTTGGCTTTACCCCAGCTCGGTTTGCCGCAGACCTTTTGGTGTACCAACTGCACCCGGCTACCGCTTTCGCGGCCAATAGAGATAAGCTCTTGCAGGGAGTCAAAGACCTCTTTGTCTTGGTTGGCAATATGGGAGCTGTGGAGACCATCGAAGGGGACAATAACCTTGTTCAGCTCAATTATTTCCTCGACTTGAGCCAGGCAGCCGGGCATATAGCGACGTCCCGTGGTTAAACCGAAGGAGCCGTCTTGCATAGCCTGGAGTAACAGCGCTTTCTGCTGCTCCAGCTCTTCCGGGGTAGCCGGTCGGTCAGCAGCACCCATCACCGCGCCGCGAATAGTCCCTTGCCCTACTTGCATGGCGATATTGACGCCAATGGTTTCTTTATCTAGCCTCTGGAAGAATTCATCCAAGGTTAGCCAGTCGATATCTGGACGGCGTTGCTGCATCTGCTCGCGGCTGGCTACGGTTAAGGGTGCCGTTGAACCGCCGCACTGACCGGCAAGGACAAAAGTAATTCCCTGACGCAGGGCGCTCTCGCAGAGGGGGTTGGCGATAATGGTGCGATCGGCATGGCTGTGCATGTCCATGAAGCCGGGGGTGACGATTAATCCGGTAGCATCGATAACCTGGGCTGCCTCACCTTGGAGGTCACGCCCCATAGCTGCTATCTTGCCGTCCTTCAGAGCAACATCGGCTTTAATGCCGGGAGAGTTACTGCCATCAACTACCAAGCCGCCTTTGATAAGAAAATCCCACATGCTTTTCACCTCGTTAGAATTTATGAATGGTTAATCTCGTCATCCAATTCGCTCTTCACCGAGGAAAACCCTTGCATCTGGGGGAAACAAATGACAATAAGGAAGGAAATAGGAGGTTGTTTGCCGAAAAACGGAAGGAAATAAGGTGAAGCTACTTAGCTACTTAGGGAGGAAGAAAAATGCGTGTCATCACCACTAAGCCGGAGCGCTGCTCAGGGTGTAAAGCCTGCCAGGCACTCTGCGCTTTAACCCAGTTTGGGGAGAACAATCTCAAAAAGAGTGCCTTAAAAATTATCGGTCACTTTCCCGACCCCGGCACTTATGATATTAATATTTGTAACCAATGCGGCGCTTGTGCCACCATTTGCCCGGTGCAAGCTATCTCCGACAATGGCGATGCTTATCTTATCGACGCTACTGCCTGCATAGGGTGCGGTCTTTGTGTCTCCACCTGCCCCACCCGCAGCATGGTGCAACATGCCTCCACCGTGGTTCCTATTAAATGCGTCTCCTGTGGTGCTTGCGTGGAGTACTGCCCAAGGCGTGCCTTGGTTTGGCAAGAAGGTTAGGGGGTTACTTAAAAATGAAGGGAATTCATCAAAAAATATTAAGGATTAACCTTAGCGACAAGAGCCACCGCCTGGATTGCCGTGACGAAGAGTTTTATCGTACCTGGATTGGTGGCCGCGGTATGGGTGCGAAGATTATCTACGACGAAGTACCCGTAGACACCGACCCCCTCGGTCCGGAAAATCTTCTTTACATGTCGGGAGGTCCTCTTTCGGGGGTTTACGCTCCAGCCACCGGTAAAACCTCCTTTGTCTGTAAGTCGCCGGCAACTGGTGGTTACGGTGATTCTAACGTGGGTGGGCATATCGGTCCGGAGCTAAAGTATGCTGGCTACGACGCTCTTATTTTTGAAGGAGCGGCTGCCGAACCTACGGTGGTTGTTATCGACGACGATAAAATTACTTTTCAATCGGCTGCCTACCTTTGGGGTAAGGGGACTTTTGAAACCGAAAAGATCCTAAAAGATGAGCTGGGGGACGACTTCCAAATTGCGGTGATCGGTCCTGCCGGAGAGAAGCTGGTGTATATAGCCTGTATCCAACACGATTTTGGGCGTCAGGCAGGTCGCACCGGCGTGGGGGCGGTTATGGGTTCTAAAAACCTTAAAGCTTTCGCTATCCGGGGCAGTAAAGGGGTGCCTGTCGCCGATGCGGCTGCTTTATTGGAGCACGGTAAACAGGCGTTTGCCAACTGTTTTGCCAAGCCAGGCTTCGAAGAGTGGACACCCATGGGCACTGCCGGAGTTACCAACTGGGTTAACGAGATTGGCGCTTTCCCTACCCGTAACTTCTACACCACCTACTTCCCCGAACACGAAAAAATCAACGGCGAGGCGTTGCTGGAGCGCATTTTGCGCACCGATAAAGGCTGTTTCGCTTGTCCTACCCCCTGCGGCAAGTATTCCAGTGCCGCTGGCGTCTTAAAGGATGGTACTAGGGAAGAAACCTTCCAGGTTTTGGTGGAAGGTCCGGAGTACGAAACTATCGCCCTGGTAGGAGGAAATTGCGAAATTGCCTCTATTGAGGAAGTAGCCTATGCCAACTATGTTATGGACGATCTGGGGATGGATACCATCTCTGGCGGTAATATTGTGGCTTTTGCTCTGGAGTGCCTGGAAAAGGGTGTCCTTAGCAAAGAGCAGGTGGAAGGACGCGAGCTGCGTTTTGGCGACTTGGCGTCGGTGGTATATCTTTCGGAAATTATCGCTAAACGTCAGGGGATAGGGGATATTTTGGCAGAAGGGGTTAAAATTGCTGCCGAAAAGTTCGGACATAATTCCCAGCACTACGCCATTCACGTCAAAGGGTTGGAGCAGTCCGGCTACGAAGGTCGTAACGCTCCGGCGATGATGTTAGCCTTCATGACCGCGGATATTGGCGCTCACCACAACCGCGCCTGGGCGATCACCCACGATATTGCTGTGGGGGTGGATGTTTTCGAGGGTAAACCGGAAAAGGTGGTGGAGCTGCAGCATATCCGCCCTTTCTTCGATCAAATGGGGTGTTGTCGTCTGCAGTGGGTGGAGCTCGGTTTCGAGCTGGAAAACTACCCGGATCTTTTTAACATTGTTACCGGGGAAAAATTAACCTGGGAAGATATGATGCACATCTCCGAGCGGGTCTACAACCTTACTCGCATGTTTTGGGTGAAGCATATGCCTGGCTTCGGCCGCTCCTGGGATTGGCCACCACCGCGCATGATCGAAGAGCTTGTTCCTACGGGTCCTTCCGCCGGGAAGAAAATTTCCGAGGAGAACCTTAACTGGCTTTTAGACCGCTACTACGAAGTTAGAGGCTGGGATAAAAATGGCATTCCCACACCCGAAAAGCTGGAGCAGCTGGGGCTTAGCTTTTGCCTTCCAGATTTAAAATGAACTTAACCACGGAGAGCATTACCGTTCATATGGGCATTCGAGGGCACTGTGCCGAGTATTTTCCTGAACTGCCGGAAGAGTTTACCCACCAATGTGGAGTAGGGCTTACCTTGCGCCAGGTGATGGTCTCTTTAGGCATTAACCCGTTACTGATTATGGGGGTTGTCGTTAACGGCAAGCTGGCGAAAAAAGACTACCTTCTCCAGGAGGGGGATAAAGTTATCCTTTTATCCCCTCCTACTGGAGGGTAGAGCTATGCCAAAGCTAATTGTGGTGGGCGCCGGTGGGTGCGGGCGCGATGTTATGCATTGGGCTTACCAGGCATCTCTGGCAGGCGCTCCCTGGGAGGTTAGCGGTTTTCTCGATGACAACCCGGTAGCCTTGGAGGGCTTAAAAACCACCCACCCTCTTTTGGGGAGCATAGCCGCGTGGCAACCCCGGGAAGGGGAGCTCTTTCTTTGCGCTATTGCCGATCCCTCCGTCCGTAGCCGCCTGGTCGCCTCCCTCCTTGCTAAGGGCGCCTGTTTTACCACCCTCGTCCACCCCACAGCCACGGTGGTAGCCACTGCCAGTATCGGCACTGGGAGTATCATCTCCCCCTTTTGTGTTATATCCGATAACGCCAGGGTGGGGGAGCATGTCTTTATTAATGTTCATTCGGCTATCGGTCACGATGCCTCGGTGGGAGACTACGCCACCATTTGCTCTTACTGCGATGTTACCGGCGGCGTACAGCTGGGAGAGAAGGTCTACCTGGGGAGCCATGTTACCGTGGTACCCCAGATGAAGGTTGGTGCGGAGGCCTTCCTTTGTGCCGGTAGTGTGGTGGTTAACCATATTGCTTCGGGCGCTCGGGTGATGGGCAACCCTGCCAAAAGGTTTACCATCTAAAAAGGAGTTGCTTCTTTGTTGACCATAGCTCTACCGGGGGTACGACTGGCGGCGGTTTATGGCTGCCTGCCGCCGGATCGTCTTGATAATCTTACCACCTTGCAGCAGCTCTACGGCGATGAAGCACAAGGAGTGGTGCGCTCCACCGGTATTACCACCCGTTATCTTGCTCGGGAGGGCATTTCGTCCCTGGATCTCTGCCTGGAGGCAGCCCAGGCGCTTTTGGTAGCCACCAACTACAACCTTAGCCAATTGGCGGGGATAGTTAGCGTTACCTTCACACCGGCTTTCCCTTTGCCGGGTAATGCCACTCTGGCGCAAGGTAGGCTGGGGCTCTCTTCTCAGGTAGCGGCTTTAGACCTCCACAGCCACTGTGCTGGTTACCCTTACGGTTTGTGGGTTGCCGCCTCGTTAGCCCGAGCCACCGGCAAAGGCGTCCTCCTGCTTACCGGCGATGTGCAAAGTCCCCTGATCTCCCCCCAGGACCCGGCGAGCTACCCTGTCTTCTCCGATGCCGGTAGCGCCACCCTGATCGTCCCAGGGGGGGAAGATATCTGGCAGTTTGCTTTTTATAGCGACGGCACGAAGAGCCAGGCGTTACACATTGTTGCCGGTGGTTCTCAGCACCCTTTGCAACAAGAGCATCTCCACCTGCAGCCGGCAGGTGCCGGCGCCAGACGCCCGGTGGATTTCGCCATGGATGGCTTAGAGGTTTTCAAGTTCGTAACTGTGGCAGTGCGCCGGTTTATGGCAGATTTTTTAGCGGCTACCGGGAAAAGCGCTGCCGACTTTGCCGCTTTTATCCCCCACCAAGCTAACGGTTATATGGTAAGGCAGTTAGCTAAGAAGCTGGGCTTTAGTGAGGAACAACTGTGGCTGACGGTAGAGCGTTACGGTAATGGAGCAGCTGCCTCTATCCCTTTAACTATTGCCGATATAGCCCCCGCCAAGCTGTCCCTTGCCAAGTCGCCTTGGTCTTCACTCTTGGTTGGCTTCGGCGCCGGTCTGGCTGTGGCTGCGGTAAGTCTGCCTCTTTATGCCCATGCTTCCTACGGAGTGGTGTCATACCAAGGCTGAAGCAGTCCGTGTTTGGACATTATTCCCCTTCAGCGGCATAACGCCTTAAAAGAAAGCTATTATCAGGAGGGGTTGCCACCGTGGATACCCAAGTCTTCTTGCAAAAAATGGCAGATATCCTCGAAGTGCCCTTGGCAGAGCTTTCCCTAGCTACTGCTTTTCGGCAGGATATACCTTACTGGGATTCGCTCAAAGGGTTTGCCACCATCGTCATGCTCCAGGAAGATTACGAGGTAGCGGTGGAGGTGTACGACTTTCTCCTCTGTCACACCATCGGTGACCTCTTTGCCAAAGTCGGCAAAATAATCCCTTAAATTTTTATAGCAGCGGTGGTGGTCATATGCGTTGGTTCCACGTTTTGGGAGCTGTCCTGTTAACCCTTGTGCTTAGTTTTGTCAGTTTATCGTTAATCAGCAATTTTATAGCTCCTCTTTCTCCTGCCAGTCTGGCTCAGGGGCGTGTTGCCGCAGCGCCTGGGGCAAGCACGTCAGCCATCCCTGCTCTCCCTCCTGCTCCTACCTCACCCCCGGGGAGCGAGTCGCCTGCTTTTGCCGGCGTAACTGTTCCTATTCTGCTTTACCATGCTATCGGTGAATACGAAGGGGTAGGGGAAGAGCTTTTCGTTTCGGCAGCTATCTTCGAGCAGCAGCTGGATTATTTGGTATGGGCAGGCTTCACCACCATAACCTTAGAGCAATGGTGGCAACACCTGGAAAATGGCGCTCCTTTACCGGCTAAGCCTATCATCATCTCTTTCGATGATGGCTACCGTTCATTTTACAACTACGCCATGCCAGCACTCCTTGCCCGGGATATGAAAGCCACCCTTTTTATTATCAGCAACCATATTACTCTTCCTCGTACCATGACCCCGGGCATGATCCGCGATGCTTACGATATGGGTATGGAAATCGCCTCCCATTCCGCCAACCATCTGGATTTAGTCAGCTGTAGCCCCGCCGAAGTTCTCCCCCAATTAGTGGAGTCCAAGGAGTTCCTGGAAGGGATCATCCGAGTGCCAGTCTACTACCTGGCCTACCCTGGAGGCATTTATAACGATTTTGTGGTTGCCGCGGCTCAGGAAGCCGGGTACCGCCTGGCAGCAGGAACTGTGCCAGGGCTTAACAGCAGCGCTACCGATTATATGCAGCTGCATCGGATCCTAATTCAACGCTCCCACGATCTGGTGGGTTTTGTCCATAAACTGGAAGAGTATCCGTAGTTCTTTTATTTTAGGCTACCTATTGACAGCTATCTTCTGTGTCGTATATAATGTTCAAGCAATTACGGGATACTAGCTCAGGGGTAGAGCACCCGCCTTTTAAGCGGGGTGTCGATGGTTCGATCCCATCGTATCCCACCAAGTTTATTATCAAATAGGGCGTAGTCCCCTGGCTTTAGCCAGGGGAGCTGTCACATAGAAGCGGTGTCGAAACATGGAGTTTCGGCACCGCTTTTGGATGTAACACCACCTCGCCAAAATATATTTTGTGTGGCTAAAGGAATTTAACGAGGGACACGGAAGTTTAACCACAGTCAGTTTCATTTTAATTTGCTTTAGCTTGTCGGAGAATAACAGTGAGGGTCAGGTTGTCATATGTACAGGTAACCTATTAAAACTCTCTTTGCTTGGGTGGTGGGTGGTTGTCATGATAGCTGACGTAGGCTCCCAAGTTCGATAATAATATCCAGAGGTGATGATGTGGCCAACAGGACTATTATCAAAGTAGAAGGGCTTAATCTCTTCTACGAAGAGCTACAGGCACTGAGCAATGTCAACTTAGACATTGCCGAAAAAGAGATCACAGCGTTTATTGGTCCCTCAGGCTGCGGAAAAACGACCTTCTTAAAGTGTATCAACCGCATGAACGACCTGGTGCCCGGTTGTGTGATCGAAGGCAAGATTTCCATTAACGACGTGGATATTTATGGAAACATCAATGTCGACATGTTAAGGAGAACAGTGGGTATGGTTTTTCAAAAGCCCAATGTTTTTCCCATGAGTGTTTACGACAACATCGCTTTTGCACCCCGGGGACATGGCACGAGGAAGAAAGCCGATCTCGATGCCCTGGTCATCGATTCGCTAACCAGAGCAGGTTTGTTCCAGGAAGTTAAAGACAGGTTACACAAACCGGCGGACGAACTGTCCCGAGGTCAGCAACAACGCTTATGTATCGCGAGAGCGTTAGCCATAGGCCCGGAGATTATTCTCATGGACGAGCCTACCAGCGCGCTAGATCCCATCTCCGCCGAAATAATCGAGGGGCTGTGCCGAGAGTTAAAGGAAAATTATACTGTTTTATTAGTAACTCATAATATGCAACAAGCGGCGAGGGTTTCGGATAAAACGGCCTTCTTCCTGTTAGGGCAATGTTTGGAGTTTGGTGAAACCAGCCAGGTGTTTTCCCATCCCCAGAATGAAGAGTTCCAAAAATATATAAGCGGCAAGTTCTAAACAGCTTTAAGGTTTGTCCTTTAGTGCATCAGAAAGTCGGTGATATTTATCAACGGTATCTCTGCTAACCTAAAAAAAATATCTTTGCGGGAACGCTCCTCGGAGGGCGTCTTTGTGACAGCTGCTTTTTTCTCAGTGGTCACTATCGCATCCATATTTGTTTTTTTAACCAGCGGGAGCTTCATGGCTATCCGCAAAATAGGTTTCCTGGAGTTTATCTTTGGTCCTGCCTGGAACAGCAATCCCAGCGATACTCTGGTGGGAGAAATCGCCGGTAGTTACGGTATATTGCCCCTCATTGTCTCAACCTTTGCCAGTGCTATTGGTGCCTTAATTGTGGGCGGGGTTATAGGTTTCTTTACCGGGGTATATCTGGCACGTTTTTGTTCGAAAAAAACCAGCCCTTACATAAGCCAACTGATCAATCTTCTGGCGGCAATTCCCTCCATTGTATATGGCTACTTTGGGATGATGATCGTCTTACCGCTGCTTAGTTATCTAAGTCCGACCGGGGAAAGCACCGGTACACTTGCTCTCTCGATAGTCTTAGGGCTGATGATAGTTCCCACGGTTACGGCGCTGACCAAATCGAGCCTGGAAAACGTTGACGAGAGCTTGTACGAGTGCGCTGCGGCTTTAGGTCTGTCTCACGATAAAGCTGTTTTTGCTATCGAAGTTCCTTCCGTCCAGAGAGGTGTCATGGCTGCTCTTCTGCTAGGGGTTGGTCGAGCCTTGGGTGAAACGTTGACCTCAGTAATGCTGGCGGGTAACAAGGTCAACTATCCTACAAGTTTGTTCCGCAGTATCCGAACGATTCCCGGTAATGTTGCCTTAGAGATCGATGGTGCCGGTGAACTGCAGTTGGGTGCCCTTATCGGATCCGCCCTGGTCTTATTTGTCTTGGTGCTAGTCGTTTTTGGCATGTATAATATTGTTAAAAATTCCAAGAAAAAACAGCAAGGACAGGGAATTTTCGCCAAGCTGTGGGCTAATACCGTAGCACGGTTTACTAAGGCGAGCAAAGTAGTAAGTATAGTATCGACAGGGATAACGATTTTTGTGCTCTCTTCCATAGTTGTCCTGATCCTGTTAAATGGTGCACCTAATTTAGGTAGGCAGTTTCTTACTGGAACGTACAGCGGCGGGTACGACACCATAGCTGCACCCATTGTGACCACGATGATGTACGTTCTTTTAACGGCATTAGTCTCGTTTCCTATCGGGGTTTGCACGGCGATATACCTGACGGAGTATACCAGCAGGCAAAAAAAAGGTAGGATCACAACCTTAATAGAAATAGCCATAGATACTCTCAGCGGTATCCCCAGCGTCATTGTCGGTCTCTTCGGCGTGGTGGTTTTTGCCGATATTTTAGGCATCGGGACATCCATATTAGCCGGTTGCCTGACCATATCTTTGATGATTATCCCGCTTACATCCCGCGCAACCCAAGAAGCTCTGCGGTTAGTCCCCGAGAGTTACCGCGAGGGTGCTTACGCCCTGGGGGTAGGTAAAGCGCGAACCACTTTCGAATTACTTTTCCCCTCGGCTATACCTGGTTTACTAACGATGGTAATATTAGCTGTAGGAAGAATGCTTTCCGATTCCGCAGCCGTCATGTTTACCATGGGTGGCGTCCTAGGGCCGTTACCTACCGGATATCTGTCCCAAGGCTCAACCCTGTCTACGGCTATTTACGTGCTGGGCTACCAACACGAATACTACGGGGAAGCATACGCTACCGCCAGCATCTTAATCATCATCGTTTTGTCGTTAAATTTACTGTCTACTTTTATCTTAAACCGTTTCCGGAGAAGCAGCCGGCTAAGAAAAGCGTAGAGGGATTATTTTTACGGGTGAAGGAAGGAGATTGGTTTGTTCACGTAGAATGTCTCCTAGGCTTTGGGAATATTTTGTTCTTCTTGGGCGACTAGCTCAGTTGGTTAGAGCGCCTGCCTTACAAGCAGGAAGTCGGAGGTTCGAGTCCCTCGTCGCCCACCAGCCGTAGGTTAAGCCCCGGCTCGCTACTTATTTTTAGGTTGTGAGCGAGGATTAAAAATAAGCGGTGCTGAAACCTGATGGTTCAGCACCGCTTATTTATCGTGATGGCCAATTCATCTCCCGCTTTAGAAGCGGGTATCTTCTTGGCTTTCACGATAAATCCGTTGACAAAAAGAGCCCTTGGCTTATAATTAAAGCCAAGGGGCCGCTGTTCGAACGCCGTATGTGAGACAGTAGCCGACTGTGTTTGGTATAGGAAATGCTACCGCTCCACTAACCGGCGGCTATTTTTTTTGTTTTCGCTGGTAAAAGAAGGAGATTAAGCTAATCTTGGAGAATACTTCTTCAGACTTGGTAAGCAGCTTGGGTGTAATCCCTGTGTATGGCTGTTGCCCCTCGTCTTGCCGCATGCTTAGTTGCCTTGTGTGTTTTTAGCGCCATAGCGGTATGTAAGCAAATTTTGGCCCCATTGTGAAGCGGTTAACACATCAGCCTCTCAAGCTGGAGTCACGGGTTCGAATCCCGTTGGGGTCACCACAAACTTTCCAAGACGAACCCTGACAATCTTCGTGGTTGTCAGGGTTCTCTTTTATGTTGAGCTCCTTAAGCCTGCTACTTATACTTATTGTTTTACACCGTAAATCAGTTTATGTATATTTTCATATACTTGCTGGAGATGGTGCGCTTGGTTTTGGAGCTCGGCAGCCTCGGCGGCAGATTCTTCGGAGATCGCCGCGCTGGATTGGGTGGCTTTTTCCATTTCGACCATGGCGATGTTTATCTGCTCTATACCCTTCGACTGCTCTTCGGATGCCACCGCTATATCGTTTAATAATTCGGCGGTTTTTTGCACCTTTTCGCCCACTTCGGTCATCATTCTGTTGACAATATCAGAATTTTCGACACTCTTTCCCGTGAGTGTCTTGTTATTGCGGACCATCACATCGGTGTCACTTGCCGATTGGGCGCTTTTTTGGGCTAAGGAACGCACTTCTTCGGCCACCACCATGAAGCTCCTGCCAGCTTCGCCGGCGCGAGTGGCTTCCACCGAGGCATTGAGGGAGAGTATGTTGGTTTGGAACGCTATATCCGAGATGGTGGATACGATCTTGCTGATCTCATCGGAGCTGGCACTTAGTTTATTCATGCTTTGCATAAGTTCAATATCACGCAGGGAAGCCTCGATCATGGTTTTACTGGCATCGTCGGTTAATTCCTTTGCCTGGAAGGTGTTTTCCACGGTTTGCCGGATCATCGCCGACGTCTCGTTCATAGCGGCTGAAGTTTCTTCGATGGACGCCGCTTGTTGTGAACTGGCGTCTGCCAGGGACGAAGAGGCCGACGCCAACTGACCGGCTGACGCGCTGATGCTTTCGCTGGCTTGACGCAGCATTTCGGTAGCGTTGGTCAGCGGTCGGCTAACAAGACTGCGAATTTCAAAGTAAACGATAAAGGTGGCTAAAAGCAAAATCAAGATTGAAATTGGAACCACTATGATTAGCACATTTATGATGGGTTGGGTTATGACGCTCTCGGGAATCACCGACACCATTTTCCAACCGGTGGCGGCAAGGGTTCGGGAGGCGTAGTGTTGTTGAATACGGTTGGAATCCCTGTATGTATAGCCCCCGTCGGATATGGATATCTGTCGCCACAGGTTGGCATACGCCCCATTCCTAAATGTCTCGAAATTATTGAACTCCCCCTTGCTATTGGGGGCAAACGTTGCGTCTGGATGGATTAGGATATCTCCGTTAGTGGCAAGGAGCATGGAATACCCAGAACCATCCAAGGTGGCGTTGAGGGTGATATTAAGCAAATCGGTCACAAATATATCCGAACCAATGACCCCCATCAGCCGGCCATTGTTGATAACCGCACGTACTGCGGTTATACATAGCTCGCCGGTCTGGTCATCTACATAAGGGGCAGTGATATGAGAGCGAGACGTGTCGGTCATAGCCAGCCTGTACCAACCACGTTCAGGTGCTCTCCATCCTCCCGCATAGTTGAATTGATATCCGCTGCCGCATACGGCAGTCCCGTCTAAAAAACCAAAGTATATCTCAAAATACGCCGCGTTGTCGTCAAGCACAGATTTTAAGAGAGGCCTGACCGTAGCAAGAACCTGATCCTCCAGACTTTCTGAGGCGTTGGCTTGATTTTCCGTCAAGATAGCGGCTAAATCATCCATTCTCGCAAAGATAGCGGCCATGGTATTGGTGTTAGCCAGTTGATGCGACAGCCAACTGTCCAGCCTTTCCGCCTCATATAAGGTGCTCTTGTTTACCTTGTTCAGTGATTCCCGGATGATGACGTTGCCGGATATGGTTGTTGCGATACCCGCCGTTATGATTATTCCCAAGATAATAATGCACAACATGACGGCGATTAGTCTGAATCCAATCCCTTTCGTTTTCATGACCGTTCCTCCCAGTTTGTGAATACATAGATACTTTAGCACAAAATAAAAAATTGTTCAACATTTATTATAGCAAAGGTAAACAGCTCGGGGTTCTGTGTTTCTTCCTTGCACCTCTGACTGAAGCCGAGAGCCTATTTTGCTTGGTGGTAATCCGGGGTGTAGCCTATCTCGGCAATTATCTCCTTTAACGCGCTAACCAGGCTGTCGATATCTTGTTCGTTATTGGCGTAATGGCAGGAGATACGAAAACCACCGACATACTCGGTAAAGCGCAAAGCGACATAGACGCGACGCGCCCAGAGGGCATGAAGAATGCGCTTCTCTACCTCCAAGTCTTGGTATAGCCTGGCAATGACAATACCTGAACGATGCTCCTTGTCCCGGTGAGTTATAAGGGTGGCGCCTATCTTTTCCAGCTCATCCATGGCGTATTCGGTAAGTGCCCACACTTGTTGCTGGATATTGGTAATGCCTACTTCGTTAATCAAAGCGAGAACTTCCCCCAAAGCTATGGCGCCACAGTAATTCGCCGTGCCACCTATTTCAAAACGCCTGGCGGAATCGAGAAACTCCCAGCTTTTAGCTGCGGGTTGCGCCGGGTTTTCCCAATAATCGCCCCAGCCTTCTTCCGGCGGGAGACAGCTCAGATAACCAGCGTAGGCGGAATCCAACCCCTTCTGTGTCTCGCGGTTAATATAGAGGAGACCGGTGCCAAAAGGCGAGTTAAGCCATTTGTGCGCCCCGGCACATAAAAAGTCGCAGTGAAACTCCTTGACATCAATATTGAGCACTCCTAAATGCTGGACAGCATCGAGAACTAAAAAGATACCTTGGGCTTTACAGAACTCCCCCAGACCTTTTAAGTCCATAAGCCAGCCGTTACACCACTCCACACTGGAGATAACGATAAGGCGCGTTTGGGCGTCACATATATTAGCAAAATCTTCCACGTGAAAACGGTTATCTTCGGTCTTAAGGACGCGGATGGCAATATCTTTTTTCTTGGCCATGGTTGTCCAGGGCAAGGCAACTTGGATAAACTCCAGGTTAGTGATGACAATATTTTCGCCGGGATTAAGAGGGATGCTGGTAGCGGCGATATTCAAGCCGTGGGTGGTACTCTCCACCAAAGCGATTTCCTCAAGCTCCGCATTGAGCAGACGGGCAGCTTCCCGGTAAGCCTTTTCCCGCATACTATCCATGGCGACATGGTGCGCGCTGGAGCTTATTTCGTCCTGGCGAGCCGAGAAATCGGCGAACTCTTTAAGGGCGCGCACCGTTCTTTGGGGAGCGAAGCTGACGCAGGCGCTGTCTAAGAAGGTCATAGTTTCCAGGACTGGCCATTCCTCTTGACGCAAACGGTTAAAATCATAGGGCATACAAGGAACTCCTTTCGACCATTAGCTGTTTTGGGGGCGACGCTGGCGGGGTGCTGTCTTGCTGCCAGCAACCATAGCTCCCGTTGCGGCATAATTCAACAGAAGCAGGCTTGTCTCCTACCAGGAAAACCTTTAACCCTTTGCCGTTATGTAAAAGTTTCCACTATAAAATATATTTTGGGTTACGAAAGGATTCTCTCGCGGGACACGGAAGTTTAACTATTGAAAGGAGTGAAGGTAATAATGGTCAGTGAACTCAGAAAAAGTCTGCAACCGCTTCTGGCGGGGTGGTTAAAAACCGAAAGCTCACGCCTTGGACTAACCACCTTACTTTTCTTTATTAGCTATGCTATACTGGTAGGCTACTTCTACTACTCGGCAGTGGCTACTAAAAAAGAGTTGCCCAAGCTGCGGCGTATTACCGGACTGGATGCTGTGGACGAAGCGGTTGGC
>Ga0123353_10001203_pt1 | contig 31703 bp, 28 predicted proteins | sample TergutLab28metaG_3_FD_92763 | JGI IMG/M metagenome (GOLD analysis project Ga0123353, IMG submission 92763) | Labiotermes labralis P3 segment gut microbial communities from Petit-Saut dam, French Guiana - Lab288 P3 | ecosystem: Host-associated > Arthropoda: Insects > Digestive system > Gut ...
CACCAACAATGCGGCACCGCCGAGGAATATTTCAATCCCTTCAATATATATGGCTTCACCCACATTGAAAGCGGGCTTGGCGGGGCGATGTATACCGACGTGCTGTACCCCATTAAAGAAATCGGCAAACTGACCGACAAGCAAAAAGGCAAAATAACCGCGTTGGAAAAATCCCGCCCGCGCCGCGTCACGGACATTGACCTAACCACCATGATAAAAACGAACGACATCGACATCCGTTACGAAAACGGCATGTTAATCATGCACAAAGACGGCGACAATGGCAGCCGCTCCATGGCAACCCGTGAGGTATTCACCTGCCCGTTAAGAATCACGCTCCGCGCGAAGACCGACGACACCAACATCCGCTTGCAATACCACCAAGGCATCGTGCTGATCAATTGGGAGCACGAGCGCGATACGCTGGTCGTCTTCGATGTTGCGACGGGGCAGTTCAACACCTATAAAAAACGCGGCCGTGTACCCGTCAACGAGTTCGTGGACGTGGAATGGACAATCGGCAGGGAAATCATGACCCTCAAAATCAACGGCGAGCTTCGCCACGCGGGGGATGACTACCCGTACATCGAAGCGGTGAAAGAAAACGGATTGCCGCCCGCACCCGTGGGGATATCCACGGCATTCGGTTCGACGGTAACGGCGGCATCGCTTATGATAGCGGAACTGCCGTAAAACATATCAAAGGAGAGAACCATCATGGCAAACGAAGGCAACAACGGAACCGCTCAAGCGATCGAACGCGCGCTTGCGGCCCCCCTCCGCGGTGACTACCTGAAAAACGCGCTGGATTTCACCGCGTTCCTGACGGGAATCGGCATGACGCCCGACCCCATCGAGGAGGTTACCATCCGCTTCAATTATAGGGGCGAGCTGACCTGCATCCTCGTATTTTTCAAGGTAGACAACGACCCGAACGGCCTGTGGGTAATATGCGATTGCCCCATCAGCGAGTACCCGGGCTTCCCGCTAAGTGAAGAACTGATGGATTTCGCCCGCGCTAACGTCAAAATCTGCGATGCCTGCGGCTGCGACCACAAAGAAAGCGGCGCAACAAAATCGATTTTCGGGAAGGAATTCGAAAACCTTTGCTCCTCCGAAATCCAATTCCTCAATCCCGACGCCCATGCGTTGGAAAAAATAAAAACCTTCATGGAATTTTGGAAACACATCATCGACGATAAGGCAGGTAAAAAATCATGACACATAAAGAAACGGCCCAATGGGTCAACAATAATTTGGACAACGAATCGGCAACCGTATTAATGATGTTCGTCGATTATCTCTATGAAAACAACTTCACCTTCGACGGTGAAAAATTCAGTTATTTGGAAAAAGACGCGGGCATAATACACATCTACGCCCGCAACGACTGGTGGATCTATCTAATCCATGAAGTATTCGAGCATGAAAAATTCCCCCTCAATGAAGACCTAACAGCCTTCATGCAAAGCCAAGCGAAGCATAACACCTGGTGCGGCGGAAACTGCGAAAATTGCAAAACCCCGGAGGAGTTCCTCCTTTTCGGCAAACCCTTCGATAACCTTTGCAAAAGCGTCCGCGTCACCTTCGGGCGTTTTGACACCGAAAAAGTCAAAACCATCGACCCCGAACTATGCTTCACCGCCGAACGGATGACAACGGCATTGAAGATAATGGACACTTGCAAACGCATTATCGAATATAAAAATTCCTGATAGCACTTATGATATGAAGGGTACTTTCTGAAAAGGGAGTACACTAAAATATACTCAACTGCCTTGTTTGCGGTAAACATCGTTTTTGAAAAGCAAAGCGAAAGGGGGTATAACCTTTCCAGCCAGTGGGGCTTTACTCTTGTGAAAAATTTTTACCTTACAAGAGTAAAGCTCGCTTCCTTTTTATCCCTAACGGGGCGCACGACAGTTTCGACTTGTCGATACTGTATAAGTGCGCTCGCTCGCCCTAAAATTAAATTAAATTTTTCGGGCGTGTGTTACACTTTACTATAATTGTTTTTATCTTGTTGTAAGGGGCAATGGTGGGTATACTTTAGACATTGGTTATGCCGTTGGGAAACCCCAACGACATAATAATCTAAGAATGAAAGGGTGTTGAGCATGAAACGTACAGCTATGGTTGTGACCAAAAACTTTAGGAGGGTGACTATACTTTAGCCCTCCAACAATCAGGAGGATTTATGAAAGTATCTTACCAAGAAATCAACCCCAACCTTCTTGAAAAGGTTGCTATTAAGTATGGAGAAGTGGCAAAAAATCATATCCATACCGAGGACGGCAGTTATTCACTTGCCGCCATGTGTGACGATACCCCGATAGGTTTTATTTCAACCTACACACGCAATCTTGATACCCCAATCGGCGAGGAAAGAGATGCTTACATCGACATTATAGAAGTAGATGATGAATGTAAGCGAATGGGCATTGCTACCGAACTCATCATGCGTACGGAAGAATGGGCAATGAAAGCTGGGTTGCTTCAAATCCGTGCATGGAGCAGTCAAGATAAAACGGAAGCAATATCAATGTGGCGCAACCTTGGATATGGGTTATGCCCTGCGAAGATATGGCTTGAACAGCATAACATTGCTGATGACGGTTATTATGTTGTCAAACAACTTAACCCGGTAAATCCATACCCGCATATCACGAAACTTATCAAGCAGGATTTGCATGAAATATCGCCAAAAGCAATACAGGGTTTTCAGCTTATCCGTGCCAAGGGTGGCGTTTATGTCTACAAGTGCCTTTATGATAGTATCCCCGCAGTCGTTAAGTATTTTGAGGAAGAAGATGACAGGCGGGAAATACTGAACTACCGAATATTAGCACAACACGGTATTCCGACCATCAAAACCTATGCACTTGGAAAAACATCGCTTGTCATGGAGGATATATCCGTTTCGGAGAATTGGCGGCTTGGCGTGGCGGAAGATTTAGCAGATGTTGACGTAGCAAAAAGCCTTGCGCATTGGTATTTTACGTTTCACGAAAACGGAGCGGCTGTATCGGAACTTGATACATTGTTTTTTGAGTTTGCTCAAATCACAGTAGAAAACTTGCAAATGCTTCTAAGTAAGTTACCAGAAGCACAAGCGTTGTTTGCATTTTTACTTGCTCATTTTGACAAATTTCAAAAGATGATTTCCATGCCAACATTTACGATGACGTATAACGATTTCTATTGGTCAAACTTCGTCGTAAGTACGGACAAAAAATCAGCCATGATGTTTGATTATAATTGCATGGGTAAGGGGTATCGGCTTTCCGATTTCCGAAATGTTTGCTGGTCTATGTCAGACGAAGCAAAGAAAACATTTCAAGACGAGTACAATCGTCAGTATACGAAAAAACACAAAAGCACCCGAACAGAAGCAGAAAAGTTGGAGCAGCGCATTGACGATGTAGCTGGCTCGCTGTACGCACTTATTGTTGCCTATACCGACAATGAAGGCTTTCCCGATTGGGCTGCGGCGAATAAAAAAGAAGCCATAGACGGAAGTTTATTGTCCAAAGCAAAACAGCTTCTTTTGTAGCATCAAGCATGAAAGCAAGAAAGCGGATGCCCACTTGAGGTATCCGCTTTTGATTGCATTGATCTTATAATAAATGTTGATTGAAAGTGCTGTTGATAGGTTTTTCTGAAACTACCTTGACAATACAAGCCCTAATTCTAATAATTCTCGTCTATACACATTCTTTCTACTTGTCCGCACATATACGCTCCGCTATACTCGGGGATGTGATGGGAATCGGGAGAGGGGTTTCAGCGAACGACTTCGCCTTCAAGAGAGCGAAACCCCTCTCCCGATTCCCTTCGTACATCCGTAATTTTTAAAGGAGAAATTGTCATGCACATCTACGAAACGATGGAAAACGGAATTAAAATCGTGGAATACGATCCATCCCTCAACGCTACCCTCGCCGACATGTGGAACAAAAGCAAAGACGACTGGGGTGGCGGCAACGACACCAAAACCCCCGGCCAAGTAGCCACCCGCATCGACGGCGGTTCCTGCATCCACCACTACGTGGCGATGGACGGCGAAGAAGCCGTGGGTTATTGCTCGTTAAGCCGCTATTTCGGCGACGCGGACGCATTGTACATCGAACTCTTGGGCGTACGCCCCGATTATCAAGGCAAAAAGGTAGGCAAGGCTTTAGTGTTGCGCTGTGTTAACCGCACCATCGAGCTGGGCTACCCGCGCCTGGACATCCACACCTGGCCAGGCAACACCAACGCCGTACCCCTGTATAAAAAATGCGGTTACCTGTGGGAAGAAAGAGCCGACAGTACGCATTTGGTCAACTTCATCCCCGAAATATTGGATACGGGCCTGTTTAAGCCGTTCTTCGAAAAGGCCGACTGGTATGCCGATTCCACACGCGATTGGTCGATCAAACCCGACGAAGTGAAGGAAAACAAGTTTGGGGTGTTCGGGTACACTTGGAAAAAGGACGGCGATTCCCTCTCCGTCGGTTACGAACGCACGGGAAGGCGTATGCGCCTGATCGAAACCGATGACTATAAAATAGAAATGATGGCCGAAAACCACGAGCTGGCGTTCGGCCTTTCATACGATTGCAAGTTTACCGTCACCAATAAAATCGGTAAGGATTTGCATGTCAAGATTAATGGACGGGACGATAAAAATATCCGCTTCGATTATGCGATAGATGAACATGTAACAGGCACACGGGAATACCCCGCGCGCTTTTTCGTGGGGGAAGTTAATGAGTTGCAAAATAAATGGGCCGTCCATCCCTGCGTACTGGCTGATGTTGTTATTAACAATCAAGCGGTAACGTTCGGCCTCGGCATCAACGCGAAGTATCCGCTGGAGGTAGACGCTTCCATGGAGGCGAAGGTCATGCAGGCGGGCATGGAGGTTTCGGCTTTTATTAATATCCGTTCAGCCTTGTTGAAAGACGCGACGGTAAGGTTCTCCTTCCCCAAAAACGACCTCCTGTCCTTCAAGGAAAATTCCTTTACAGCGAACATTCCCGCCGGGGGTAAGGCCAATATCCCCACGACGGTGAAAATCCTCTCCGTCGGCTACGACCCCATGCCCGTGCGGTATGATATCACGCTGGCGGACGGCACCGCGCTTTCCTTCGAAAAACCCTTTAACCAATGCAATCAGGACCTAACCCATGCCTTTTCTTGCGAAAACGATGTGGAGTATAAGATCATCAACGGCCCGTGGGGGGTATGCCTGGGCAAGCAGGATAACGACGCTTGGATGTACCACCTCACCAACCCCGAGCTTAACGACGGTTTTTTCGAGTCGCCCAAGCTCGGTAAACCTTATGACGATGAATTTAACCTGATCAAGCCCGCGGTCAGGATGTTCCCGCGCGGGACGGACATGGTTATGAAGGCGGAGTTCGTTTCCCAAAAATTTGCGGGTATGGTGTTGACGATGGTGTTCACCCTTTCCGCGGCGGGCGTTATCACACGTTCCTACCGCATCGAAAACCGCGGAACCGCCCCGCGCGAAACCTTTTTAAATGATTCCTACTGGCTGGCGCTGGGGGGGCACACGGTTTTCAAATACAAGGGACAAATCACGCAGAACTATAATACGCCCCCCGACGGCCCGCATTTCGGCATTGACGCGCTGGACCCCGAGGGCTTTGAGGAAAACTGGCTGTTCGAAGCCAACCCCGCGGGGTGCAGGGGCTTTTGCTGGTCGCCCGATTTGAAACCGGGCCTCCAATGGGGCAGGAAGGCCATCTTTGAAGTAAACGCGGGGATGCTCGAACCCGGGCAAACCTTCGAAACGCCGCCCTTCGTGATGGCGTACGGCTTGTTTAATAATTTCGGCGAATTCCGCAACTACGCGATGCGGTTGTGGGATAAGAAAAATCATATCCCCGCGCGCCGCGTCGAGGTCCGCTTGAACGGTTACAACCCGTTTATCGTAAGCGGGCGCGAGGTTTCGCTTGATATCTTAAACAACCGCGAAACCACGCTGGAAGGGACGATCCGCGTTTCCTCCGACCTGTTCGAAACGTTAAGCATTGTAAACGAAGAAAGCGACGACCCCACGGTTGAAAACAACCTCACGCTCAAATTCGATAAAAACCCCGCGGAGCTCGCGCGTATCAACGTGGACATGGCTTTATCCACTTACGAAAAATCATACAGCCGCATATTGTTTACGACGACTTCCGCTCAAATTGAACGGAAGTCGGAAGGGACGGTTTACACCGTGGACAACGGCAAAATCGCTTTCCGCGCGGACCCCTCGTACGGACCCGTTTGCTATTCCCTCACCACACCCGACGGCAGCGAATGGCTGTTAAACCAATACCCCGAACACAAACCCTTCGCCTGGTGGAATCCCTTCCTGGGCGGCATACGGGTCATTCACAGCCATTTGAACAATGTAGCTATATTAAAGGAAGAAACCAAGGTCTACTTTACGGAAGTGAAGGATAACCACGGCAACCTGTGGCAAGGTTTACGTGTGACGCTCACCTTTAAGGAGGACGACGAACTGCGCGGCGCGTCTTACGAAGCGTATTACGTCACTATGCCCGGTTTACCGATGCTGTGTACGTTCTACCGTTTTAACAACGGTTCGGGCACATACCGCCGCGACACGTTGGAATGGGACGCGTTCCTCAGCCCCGCGGACGAAGGCAAGGGTTTTTACGCGGAAGCATCCGACAAAAACGGCCAAACCCATCGTTTGCGTTACGGCTCGGGCGGCGATATGGGCATCAAATTTGAAAACATGCTAAAATTGACCGGCGAAAGGGCTAAGAAACTCTACATCTTCCACGGCAATAAAAATAACGGTAAAAATAACGAAGTGGGGGGCGACGTCAAGTTCCCCGCGGCCGTAAGCGTTTACATGGAAGCCGCCGTCGCGCCCGGTAAGACGTTTACGTCAAGCCCGATGTTCTTCCTGTTTACCGGGGATGACTTAAACAACAGCGATTTGGACGATTTGGAAAGGTTGACCTTCGATGGACTTTAAGATCATTGACGCGCACATGCATTTTTCCGCCATCGAGGCGTTTCGCTCGGCGGCGACGGACGCGGTCGTAGAATATTCCCGCGCGGGTTATTTGAAGGAACGGGAGGACGCGGGTATCGACGCCGGCGTTTGTATGGGGTTGAGCGAATCAACCCCATTTTCCTTCCCCGATACAAACGCGGTAACGCCCATGGCGGCAGATTTAACCGAAAATAAGCCGCCGGATATGTTTACCTGCTTGGGGATCAACCCGCACAAGCTGGACGACGCGGTTATTAAAAACATCCGCGACCGGATAAAAACCGACCCGACGGTCGTCGGGTTTAAGGTATACGCCGGTTACTACCATTATTATGTCCACGACCCCGTTTACTCGCCCGTTTACGCGCTCGCGGCTGAGCATGGCTTAACCGTATCCATACACACGGGTGTGACTTACAGCGAGCGCGGCATCATGGAATATTCCCATCCGCTGACCGCCGACCGTTTGGCCGTACAATACCGCGACACGCAATTCCTCCTGTGTCACATGGGCAACCCGTGGATCATGGACGCCTGCGAAACGGCGTATAAGAACCGTAATGTTTTCCTCGATATATCGGGTTTGGTGGAGGGCAACGCCGCGCAGATCGATTATGTAGAGAACCAACCCTTGCTCATGCAGCACTACACGACGGGTCTGTTGTATCTGAATAACTATAAAAAGGTATTGTTCGGCACGGATTGGCCCATCGTACCGATGAAAAGGTACGTCGATTTTTGTAAAAAAAACATCCCCGAACACGCGTGGGGGGATGTTTTCCGCGGGAATGCGATAAAGGTTTACAAATTACCGCTCGTGTGATACATTGTCGGCAGGATGTTGCATGTTTCGACGCCCGCCCGACATATTGTCGCTGTGTAAGCAGCGGCTTTTTTTATGCGGTTACCCGGACACGCGGAACGCCGGCGGCATATGATAGGGTATCGTTCTTTTATCGTGGGGGGTTCCCGTGTTTGACTTGCATTTATCGGGTTTATTATCGGGTACGTTGTTCCGCAAGGTTTTAAGCAATGAACAAATAACATTGTTTGAATACAATTTCCTCACGAATCAATTGGTTAACAATAACATTCCCTTCGATACGGCCTTTGCCGCGGGTACGCGTAAGAATCCCGCCTCGATGCAACTGACCGTCCATATCAACCCCACGGTAACGTTGGTGATCGTAGTCGCGCTCGAACCGGGGTCCCCGGTGTTTTCGCCCAGCCCGTAAAATATTACGATGATTATAATTACAAGCATACCGTTACGCGCGGGACAATCACCAATCGCGGGAAAACATCCGACCAACGGTGCCCTAATTCTTGGTATATGTCGTGTTGTTTTTTACGTAAATGGTCCAGCCAGTTGTAAGCGTCCGTATTAGATGCCTGCATTTTTTTAACGGTTTCGCGGATTTCGTCGGCGATCTCCCTTTCGATGAGAAGAGCCGCGAACGGCTGCGCAAGCCCATCCGCTTCGGTGAGGCGTCCTTCGGCTTTTACTTCGATGATGACACGCGGGTTTGGGCAAGACGGTTCGATGCTGATATCAACGCTGTGTTTTTTCATTTTGTATGATATGTGTTTTCCGTCGTTTTCCCCGGCGGTTATCACCGCATCCTTGTTTTTATCGGGTAAACACCATAAAAAACCGCGCAGTTCCTCCGCGGATAAGGTTTCGGTTTTTTTGTAATCCTTTAAGGCGGTCGCACCGCCCGAATATACGGGAATAAGCGCGCAACCGCTTTGTTTTAACTGCGTATGCACCTCCCCAAAATCCGGCGTATAATTAACCGCGTTTGCTTTGGGGATTTTTTCATGCGGTTTTTCCTTTAATGCGTCCGTTGCCTTGCCTTCCGCCGAAACGATTTTTATTTGGCGGTCAATTTCTTCATTTTGCGCCAAGACGATGAAAGCGTTTTTTACCAACGCGGGGTCCTCCAGCAATTCGCTGCCCAAGACGATAACCTTGGCTTGGCCGTAATAAAGCCGTGCGTTGGCTTCCCGGTTAAGTAAATGTATGGCTTCCGTTAACGTTTGCGCGGAAGCTGTCTTTATTTGATTCTTATTATCGTCCTTTTCATCGTCGCCGCCGCTTCCGTTATGCGAAAGAGCCACGCTCATCGTATAACGGTATGGGATTGTATCTCCGTCATCCTCCGCTTTGTCGATCCCAAAGGCTACCACAAACGTACGGTCCTCAATCTCGACGCGGTCATAACAACCGACAAATGAAAGCAACGGTACGATGAACAGGGTTAATAACAGGAACGATTTTCCGTTGATCCATTTGCGCAGCTTTGCTCCCAGTATGATCAAAAGAGGAAGCACCAACAAAAAAAACGTTCCGCTCGTGTAGTAAAGCCAATCCAATCGTTTATAAATCCCCCCCCCTTCCCACGGCATACAGGTAACGGCAAAAACGGCAATCGCGGTGATGAGCGTATTTATGATACGCTTTTTTGACTTGCTTAAAGCATTATTACTTGTTATGTCGGTTAACAACGTACCGCCGAAGAACAGCAATGCGTTAACCAACGTAAATACCGTCACAATCCAAAAGCTGAACATCTAAGCCTCCTGCCGTTCGATGAACGACCCGGGCAGGTTAAGCATATCCATCATACGCAATACCGGCCATGGTTCGTCCGCCACGCTCGCGCCGAATTTCGCAAGCGTAATCACGGTTACGGCGGTGATGATCACACCCGCCAAGCCGACCGCGCCGACCGCGGCACGCCCCATTTTCTTACCCGGCGCGACGTACGTCGAAACCAGCAGCAAACATTCCAAACCCGTAAACACGAATCCCAACCGCAACGTACCGGAAAGCAACCGTTCGGGCGAGGCGGTGAAAACGGGCAATAAATTGCTCAGGTCGATATCCATCAAAGCGACGACGAACAGGAAGATGAGCGGCAATACCAACACAATACCCAATACCTCCGCTACCCGCGCCCGCGTTTCGATGCCCTTTACGGCGGCGTAGGCGCACACGCCCACCATCACCGCAGCGATGATATAAACCGGCGTATCCTTTAACAAAACCTGCCGCGTAATCACCAAAAAGGAACGCATTTCCAACCCGGCAGCCAGCACCAGTTTTACCCATAAAAATACCCCGCATACATGAGCCACAGGGCGCGATAAGGCGTATCCCGTATATACAACAAACGACGCGTTCGCTTTCGTCCGCGCCGCCGCCGCGATTAACGCGGTAAGGGCCATGGCCAATGCCGTCAACCCCAACACAATAAGCCAGCCATCCTGCGCGGCGTATTCGGCCACACGCCGCGGCAAAACGATCAAACCCGTACCCATCGCACTGAGGATGATCAACATTTGTAATTGTCGCAGGGTAATCCTTTCATTGCAGGAAAGCACGGTCATTCCATCCTTTTGTTTTGCTTCGGATTTGCGTAAAACGGCCTCCGCTTCATCCGCTTCAACGGAAAACGGAAAATGCCGTCCTTCATCTCTTCATACCGGTTCATTTCCCCCGCGGCGAAGGGCATCAGATACGGGAAGCCGAAGCTCCGCATACCCGCCAAGTGTATCAGCGTGATCAACAAACCTGCCCACAGCCCGATAAAACCAAGTGCCGCCGCAAGTATCAAGATAAAATACTTTATCAAACGGAAACCATACACCAGCGACACACTGGGGATCGAAAACGTGGCGATACCCGTCATGGCTACGATGATCACAACGATCGGGCTCACCAAACCCGCTTCAACGGCGGCCTGCCCGATAATCAATCCGCCGACGATACCGATCGTCCCGCCGGAAGCGTTACGCAAACGTATACCCGCTTCCCGTAACAATTCAAAGGCCGCGTCCAATATAATAATTTCCATGACGGCGGGGAAAGGCACCGCACGGCTCGCCTCCGCCAATTTTTCCACCATTAAGAGCGGTATCATCGACGGATGGTACAACGCAACCGCAACATAAGCCCCCGGTAACGCCACGGCGATCAACGCGCCGATAAAACGCAGCATCCGCGTCAGGCTCATCACCTGCCAACGGCTGTAATAATCCTCCGACGCTTGGAAAAATGCGTTTAAAGAAACCGGCACGAGCAGTACGAAAGGGGAACAGTCCACGATGATCGCGATACGCCCTTCCAATATCGACGCCGCCGCTTTGTCGGGGCGTTCCGTCAGCTGTATCTGCGGGAAAGGCGACAGCCAGCTTTCCTCGATCAATTGCTCCACGCAGCCCGCGTCCATTACCCCGTCGATATTGATTTTTTCCAATCGGCGCTCCACCTCGCGCAGGACTTCGGGCCTTACGATATCCTCCACATACATAAGCGCGATATCGGTCTGCGAACGGACGCCCAACTTACTTTGCTTTACCTTTAAGCCCGTATCGCGGATACGGCGCCTTATTAACGCGGTATTAAAGCGCATGACCTCACTGAACGCCTCACGCGGGCCCTGTACGACGATTTCCGTTTCGGCGGATTGGATACCTCGGTTGGGGAAACCGCGGGTTGCGATCACGATTACCTTATCGTACCCGTCCACAAAAACCGCTGTATCCCCCGCCAACATAAAGTAAAGCACGTCCTCCATGTTGTCCGCTTCGCTGAAGTCCACTGTGGCGATACCCCTGTCCTTGATCGCCGTATACAAATCTTGCCCTTTTTCTTCAGGGGAAAGAGCTCCCCAGTCCATTTCAAAGAGATGGCGGATGATCGTCATATCGAAAAGCCCGCGGTCCGACATCATGTCAACGTAGGCCATATATATCCACGGCGCGTTTTTTCCGCCCACGGGGAAATACCTTCCGATAAAATCCTGCGAATCGGTGAATAGCGCTTCGATATGCCGCATATTTTCTTTAATATGGGGACTAATAGGCGTAATGGTTTTGTCATTTTCCATTGCCTTAATTTGCACAGAATGGGTGAATATATACATCCGTTACCTACCCCAAAAACCACACACATTGTAGAATCTCACAGAAAAGCGCGATAAAGTTTGGATACTTGACTAATGACAACACACACAAATGGGTGTAATATGAATGTAATAATACGTGCGTAAGGCGCACGCGGGGCACAAGCCTCATCGATAAAAGGAGGCCGCACATGGCAGGCTTAGAACTCAAGAATCTTGTTAAGAAGTACCCAAACGGCGTTGTGGCAGTAAACGATTTCAGCATGAAAATAGCGGACAAGGAATTCATTATCTTCGTAGGCCCATCCGGTTGCGGTAAAACGACCACCCTTCGTATGATTGCGGGCCTGGAGGAAATAACCGAAGGCGAACTCTACATCGGCGACAAGATGATGAACGACGTCGCTCCCAAGGACCGCGACATAGCCATGGTATTCCAAAACTACGCGCTGTACCCGCACATGAGCGTGTACGACAACATGGCCTTCGGCCTTAAGCTGCGTAAAACCCCCAAAGCCGAAATCGAAAAACGCGTAAACGAAGCCGCCCGCATCCTCGACATCGAACACCTCTTGGACCGTAAGCCCAAAGCACTTTCCGGCGGGCAGCGCCAACGCGTAGCCATGGGCCGCGCCATCGTGCGCGAACCCAAGGTCTTCCTTATGGACGAACCCCTTTCCAACCTCGACGCCAAGCTGCGCGTACAGATGCGTACCGAAATCACCAAGCTCCATCAAAAACTGCAAACGACTTTCATCTACGTAACCCATGACCAAACCGAAGCCATGACGCTGGGTACCCGCATCGTCGTAATGAACAACGGCGTGGCCCAACAAGTGGACAGCCCTGTTAACCTTTACAACAAACCCAACTCTATTTTCGTTGCGACCTTCATCGGTTCACCGCAAATGAACATGATCGAATGCGTGGTGGAAAAACGCGGCTCGGATTGTTACATGCTCTTCGGCGATTTTTCCGTCAAGCTGCCCGAAGCCAAAGCGAAAGCCGTACTCGAAGGCGGCTACGACGGCAAGCAAGTCATCATGGGTATCCGCCCCGAGGACTTAAAAGACGAAGAAATGTTCATCAGCCAATCCCCCGAAACGGTTATCACCTGCGAAGTGGAAGTAACGGAACTCTTGGGCGCGGAAGTTTACCTGTATCTCCTGTGCGCCGGCCAACAATTGACCGCCCGCGTAAATCCCCGCTCCACCGCCAAAACCAACGACACCATCAAAATGGCCCTCGACGCCAACCGTATCCACGTATTCGACAAGGAAACGGAACAAGTCATCACGAATTAATGAAAACCCGATATTTAGCCGGAACCCGCGCGTAAGCGCGGGTTTTATTGTAAGGGGAATCCCATGGCAAAAACCGCGACGGACATCGGGCCGATTATACGGGCCATCAAGCAAACCAACCTTAACATCGATTCGATACACGACGCCGTATTCCAAACCGACCAAAACGTACAAGCGCTTTTATCGGGGATCGATGATTTGACGGAGGCATTTAACGCGTTCGCGGTCAATTACGCGTTAAATACACGCATGGAAACGGCCTCCGTTCGTTATGACACGATAAAAAAGGAATTGGCTTCGACATTCGGTGCGTACGGCGAGGTACGAAGGGTAGCTATTGAAGCGGTGCGTTTGTTTGGCGACGGCGATATTGACGGTGTTAGGTCGGTCACCGCCGCAATAAAGGGAACCGCTTCCGCTTATTGGCTGACGCATTGCCTTAACGCGCTGGGCGCATGGCTCGACGGGCAAAAAAGCGCGGCAACCGCTTCGCTGGACATGGCTTTGCATATAAACGACGGAAAAACGGCGTTATTTTTTACCTTGGTTTATTTGAAAACGGACCGAAGTGACGCCGCGATCCAATGGTTCGATTATTTTTTAGCTAAACAAGAATCAAGCCGTTTGTGTAATGATACAATTATCCTCTTGGATGAATACCGAACGGGCCGATTCGGCGCGGATACGGAAAACGGGGTAACGGAACGGTTGGAAGCATGGATAAATCCGTCGGACGCAACGCTTTGTTGGAACGAACGCCTTACCGCGATGCGTCCGCCTCTACCTGCGGATACATACCCGTTCTTACGAAAGCATTGCCCCGCTTGGGATCAAATAAAAACCGCGATGGAAACGGCAACGCTTCACCGCATCGTATTCGATTATTTGAAAACCATTTTTAATCAAAATGACGGAGCAGACGTTATCGAAGCCATTCTGCATCGCTTATGCACCCAATATGACGACGCGGAGGAATCCCTGTACGAAAAATTACGCTTTGAACAACGGGTCATCGATAACGGGGGTGACGAGCAACGCGCTGTAATATCCGAAAAAACCGAAACCCGCACGTCGATCGGGGAATTGCTGCAAGGCGAGTCCGCTCTTTCGGTAATCCTTGGACATGCGGCATTGGCAGACGCCTACCGCGACATTGTGCAAAGTACATTTATACCGGATAAGATAGCGGTAAGCGTCGATTCCTTTACCGCCGAAACCGACGGTATAAACGAATTACCCTTGCTGGACCGCTATTACCGCGCCGTGGAAAATGAAAAGCAATTCACCCTGTCGTTATTGACACCCACCCCGTTCAGGCGATTTGATTTATATATCGGCGTTCTTTTGGGGCTTCTTGGATTGGTAATGTTGATTATCGGCCATGCGTTGGTGGGGTTATTCGTGTTTATCGTATGCGGCGCGACAATTACGAGCCATTATGTAAATAAAAGGAACACCACACACAACCGTTATAGGATCGAAATGAAGCTGGACCGCCAACGGGAAAAAGGTATCCCGATTTTACGGGCCATCTTAAAGGAAATAAGGCAATTTAAGGAAGATTTCGAAACCGCGCAAGCCGCTTGCGCAGCCACCACCGATTTTATCTCCGGGATTACCCTATGCCCCCCCATTAAATCCACCCGCGGACGCAAGAAAAAACCAAGCCCTACCCGGGATTTATCGCCGCCGTAATACCATACACCGCCAAAATCGGTTCGACGGGAACGAAGATATAATCATTGATCCTAAACGACGACGCCTCGAATCGGCTTTTATGGAGGCCGTTTTTATTTTGCGTCAAATATTCCGTACCGAACAATTCATGCGTTACCTTGATTCCGTCCCGTACAATTTCAATGATTTGGGTTTGCGGGTCATATTCGACCTTTAAGCCAAACGCGACCGCTATGCCGTACAGCTCCGCCATGACAACGCCGTGAAGCTGAAACAACATTGCATCCATCGGTTGCCCTTGGTGGTAAATAACGAGGGGGTTCGTATTCGCCCGCTGCTCCATCAGGTGTAATAAGGGGACATGGTCCGTCCGTTCGTTGAAAAAATCATCCAACCACGCGACCCGCTTGTTAAGCCAATCGACCAAATAATATACCTGCCCCATAAATGTATCAATCTCCGCCATTTGCGGGGGTGTATTCCAAAACGCCGTACCCAAAACGGGATGACGCGTGAAGTTACGTTCAAAATCCGCGCGGTAATACGTTGCCGTATCGTATACAAGCCGTATCATTTGGGTGATTTCGACATCCTTTATTCTATTCCAACGCTCGGTGACGGCGGTAAGGAATTGCGGCATGTCCATCAGGTTTCTGTACCAATAATTCGCGATGCCCACGTACAGGTAATGCGGTGAATATTGGCTGGCGCGGTTGCCCGCGGCCAAATCGAAGTCCCATGTCGGCCCCATGTACAACCTGCGGTCGCTCCCTTCACCGCGGATGGTCATAAAAACGCTGTTTTCGTGCGCGTCGGGGTTCTTAAACAATTCCTGCACGATGTAGAAATCGACGAGCGAATCCAAGTCCGCTAAAGAAAGGATATCCTCCCAACGGCGCATACGGATGGCTTCGCTTACGCGCCCTATATAATCCCGCGCGTACGCCGTGTGATCCGCCGTGCGTAGGTTACCCGAAGGGAAGCGGATGTCGTAAAGCCTGTTGTATACGGAAAAGTACGTTTCGTCGTATACCCCGTCGCGGTCGGCGCGGGCGTTTAGCTCCAAAAAGTAATCGCTCCTTGCGGGGTCCGTATGTCGCGTGATATCCACGCGTCGGGGATGCACGTCACGTTCGTCGGTCAATTGGTATACACCTTCATATTCGCCGTTAATATACAGGTGCACATGCCGCGAGGTCGGCAAATAATCCATACGCCCGCCTTGCCCAAGCAACGCGGAAAGCGTTAAAGCGGCGTAATTACGCAGCAACGTATAATCGAAATGATTGGAAAGTAATATCCAATCCCGCGCCGCGTAGCCCGAATCCAACAAATATATGGGCTCGCTGAAACGCAGGCGCAACGGCCGTTTGTCCGCGCTTAACCACCACGTGGTATTTCCTCGCCCGCGTAATCGCACGCTTTCACCTTCAAACGCGCCGGTTAGTGTAAGGTATGCGTCGTGCCACAGGGTACGCTCGATATCGAAGGGACATCGGTAGGTCGTGAGGAAAAGGGATTGGAAATGAAACGGGTTAACGGGAAGGGGCGAATGGGGGATCGCGGGTTCGGATACGGGGTCACGTATGGGGGATGGGGTAATACCGTCCGTTTCCACGGGGGTATCAGCGGAAGGGTCATGCGGTACCGTTTCCCCCCTAAAAAAGAATATACAAGCCGTCGCCATTAGGACGACAGCAAAAAAGCATACGAAGGTACGGATAATCGTTTTTCTCATCGGTACTCCTTCTTTGCAAGCATAAAACGTTTGCCGCCATCATATCATTTCATAACAGTTTTTTATGATTATGGGAGGAAATCTTCATGGGCGGCACAAAAATTTTCGTACTACAGCTGAAGGACATCATACGGGTGGGGATATTCGCGTTATTGGGCATCGCTTTATTGGTGCTTCTTTTGGTCATTCTCCTGCCGCGCGGACGCAACGCGAACGAAACGCAGGAGGACCTACCCAGACCCACCACCCAATCACGCTACATACCCGGCGTATACGCAGCTAAAATCATTCTTAACGACGAACCCGTGCAGATACGCGTAACCGTATCGGAAAACGACATACTTTCGATTTACATGACCGACCTGGCGGAAATTTCGCAAGTCTTTTACCCGTTGTTCGAACCGCGTATGCGTGATTTGGCCGAGGAAATCCTGCGCTACCAGTCCGCTTACATCGAACCGCAGACCGACCACCCCGTAACCACGGGTATCCTGCAGCAAGCGGTCATCGCCGCTTTGCAAATGGCGTACGTGGAATGCGACGGCTGCTGCGAGTCAACCGAATAGGCTTTCCAACAGCGGCGTAATCTTCTCTTCCACGCGTTTATCCAAATCATCCAAGAACGATAACGCTTCCGCGCTGATAAAGCGCGGTTTGCTTTTTACGGGTTTGTACATAAATTGCAACAATCGGTTACGGATATAAATACGGTAGCGGAGCATGGAATCACCTTATTGATCGGTATGGTTATATCGTATGCGCGTGGGTCGGGGATGCTTCCAATCGGTAGATGGGACCGAAAGCGGAAAACTTTTCCTCATATTCGGTCACGATGTTGTCCTCGGGCATGTCGGCGTGCAAATCAAGCGAAACATTACGCACGCGCCACTTCGCTTGGCTCAGGCTTTCGATGGAGAACTCGAACAGTAAGCGGTTGTCGGTCTTAAAATGGACTTCGGGAATACCTAACTTCTCGTATATCCGTAAAAATCCCTCGTGGGTCAGGCGGCGCTTGGCCCACTTTTTCTTGCGCGGCCACGGATCGCAGAAGTTGATGTACAAACGGGATATTTCACCGGGCGCTATCCGTTCGGCTAATTCGTTAACGTCCAGCAATAAAAAAGCCAACGAAGGGGAAATCCCGTCCGCGGCTTTGATCTCCTGTACCGCTTTTAGCCCGCGCCGCGCAGCCGCAGCCAATATCGCGGGTTCCCTTTCGACGGCCATAAAATTGATATCCGGATAACGGCGTGCCGATTCGGTGATAAAACGGCCTTTCCCGCAGCCGATTTCCATATGGATGGGCGCGCCGTTATTAAAATGCGTACGCAGGTTTATCGGTCGCTCCGCTTCACTTCGTATGATTAGCGGATTATCCGCCAGTTCCGCCGGTGCCCATTTCTTTTTGCGTGCGCGCATGTTATCCACTCCTGACGAGCGGGACTATAACACGCTGTAATCGCCTAAGACAAGACGGCGTTACCCCACAAACATCAGCCAATACCCGAATTCGTCTTCGGCGGTTTCGATGTCTTCGTAGCATTTGAATTCGTCGAAGCCTAATTTTTTAGCCTGCGTATTCTGCGCCGCGCTGTAACGTCCGGGTACGCCGATAACATATTCGGGTGTTTCGGAATCCGATACCTCACCCAAAATAAAATGCGCGTATACCTCATAGGAGGCAAGGACAAACGCTTCGCTGAACAGATCGGGTTTGTCGTCGAGTACGATGATCTTATCGTTTAACGTAAAACGCGCCCATTTCATACCTGCACCGCTTCCGCCGACGAATGGGGAAATGGACCGCATAACGGAAAAATCAATGGGCGCGTTAAAACGCGTAACGGGTGCCTTTACCGTTTCCGTATGCGGGAATAAATCCGACAGGACTTCCTTTTCCTCTTCGGAAAGGACCGATTCCGTCGGGATCATTTCTTCTTCCGCGGGAAGTATTACGGTTGGGATTACTTCTTCATCGAAGGGGACCGGTTCGGTAGTGACTGCGACTTCTTCGGGTATAACCATAACTGCCGGGGGTTCCGGTTCCGGGGACTCCGGTTTTATCGGTTCCGGCTTTAACAGTTCCGGTTCCGGGGGTTTCAATTTTGGCGGTTCCGGGAGCTCCGGTTTTAACGGTTCCGGCTTTGGCGGCGGCGTTTCCTTTATAGGGGTTGTTTTTTCATAAAAGCCATTCCGCCACGCCACCGGCTCGTTACGGTATCCGCAAAGCGGGGCTTCCATCCGTGTTGTACCCATGGGCATAACCGCGATTGCTGCCGCTTCGTTAAAAACGTGTCCATACAATTGCGTTTTTTCTATGCTGCGGCGCATTTCCGCTTTGCCTTTTGCATCCACGGCCAACGGTCCGACATTTACTCCCGCGTATCGCCCTCCGTCGGCGAAGATCATAAATACGCCGTAACGCGTTTCCGGCCGCAAATCTTGCGCGCTTAATGTCAGCTTCGCCGCACCGTTTTGTTCTTCCATTACGCAACGCCCGACGGGTGTTCTTCCTTTGAATCCGTAACCCGTAGCCTCACTTGCCAAGGGTATGAATAACCGCGTATATGCCATATCGCACCTCCGTCTTATAGTCTATGCGGGTACGCACGCGTTTACGAATGAAAATCATCCCGCGTTTTTCGCGTCACCGTTCATTGACGTACGGTCAAGTGCTGTCCGCTTGAAGCCATTACAAATCAAATCAACAGAACAGGGACAAATTATTCCTCCGAATCGGAGGGTTCGGGGGTTTCCCTTTCCCGCTTCCAGCGTTCCTCGGCTTTTTTCGCCTCGATTTCCGCGATTTCCGCTGCGGGGTCGCGGTCCATTTCGGGGCGGTATTTCTTAAAGACCTTCATGATCATGTACGAAGCCAGCCACGCGTACAACCCGGGCGCGACGAGGATCAACGGCGGGAAGCGCAGGAATAAGAAAAACGCCGCGACCGCCATCACCACACAGCACACCGACGTAAGGAAGTGCCGCACCGACATATAGAACGCGCTTTTCACTACCTGTACCAGCCCCATGTCAAACCGCGCCATCAGGGGATAGATGTATACGCTCATAATGGAAATCATAAAGAGGAACACCAGCTGCGCCGGCAAAACGATACCGAAGATGCCTCCTTCGAACGTTACCTCTTCGTTGGTCAAAAGCAATAAGTTCATAAATAAGAGGACCAGCACCACAAAAATAATAAGCCACAGGATTGTGGCTTTTCTCATGTTATTTTTGAATGCGAACCAAAAATCGGAGGTGATGTACCCTTCGCGGTCGGCGATACGGCGCGTGGTCACGTAGAACATAGCCGTGGTGGAGGCCCCGATGGTGATGATCGGCAGGCAGAACAACAGCCACATCAAACTCACCAGTACCATATCGGCGATCATTCCGCCGTATTTGTTAAACGGGCCTTCAAGGCCGAAGAATTCGCGCATGGGATTTCCTCCGTGGAAAATTAGATATAGATAAAAAGACATCCCCATTATAGCACCAAGACTCGTTTTTCGTATATCCACCCATTTAAAAGGGAATACTTTACATAAAACAACCCACCGGGGAGGTCTGTCCGTGCAATCATGTAAGAAGTATAAACCCTCGCAAGCTGCGCAGGATTTTCACCATAACAACCCTGCGGGTGATTGCCGGGGTTGCGTTTATTTTTCGCAAACGAATTGCCGGCAACATCCGCAAGCGAATGCCAACGAAGTATCCGTTTAATTAATTTGCACAACGCAAACCATATTTGGTATACTCGTACAATGCGATGGATATATTCGGCAATTTTTGCCCTAACGATAATCGTGTTCCTTACGGGGTCGATCATCCCGCCGCTTACCTTGCAAACCGAGGCCGCCATCTTGGTGGAGCAAACCACGGGGCGCGTGCTGTATGAGCGTAACATGCACAGGCGCATGTACCCGGCCAGCATGACGAAGCTGCTCACCGCGCTCGTCGTATTGGATTACCTGCACCCCGACGACGTTTTGGTCGTAGGCAGCGAAATCCGTAATATGCCTTCGGGATATACCACAGGCGTACACCAAGAGGGTGAACACATCACCGTACGTATGCTGCTCAAATCCCTGCTGATCCGCAGCGCGAACGAATCCGCACGCGTACTCGCACTTAATACCATACAGGTACGCAACAGCCGTTTTAACCTGCATTACTTGGACGACGCGAAGCCCGTTTTCGCCTCGTTGATGAACGATAAGGCGCGGGAGCTGGGTACGCTTGACAGCCGCTTTACCAACCCGTACGGCCTGCATGATACGCGGCACTTCACCACGGCGTATGACTTGGCGTTGGTGGCGCGCGCGTTTATGAACGTGCCGCTTTTGGCGGAAATCGTGGGTATGCATTCATTCGAGGGCGACGGTTTGGAAGGTCGCGACCCCGAAGGCGCGTTCGTACAGCGCTTCAGTTGGACCAACACCAACCAAATGCTGCCCGACGCCCCGCACGGTCATCCCTTCGTGACGGGAATGCGCACCGGTTATACCACCCCCGCAGGTGAATGCTTCGCTGCTTCGGCGTATTCGAACGGTTTGGGTTTGATCACAATCGTGTTCGATTCCGCCGGCCCGGGACGTTGGCAGGATACCCGACGGTTGCTGGACTTCGGGTTTGCCAATTTCGCCTTCCGTGACGTTGCGGGCGGCGGCAGGGTTTCGCACAGCGTACAATTGGAAAACCCGCGGATGGAAGACGACGGGGTTTTAACGGTCTTTTCCAACGGTTCGTATTCCGCCCTGCTGAGCGCCGAAGAAATCGCTTCCCTTGAGCGTATCGTTACATATGACGCCTTATTGCTGGTACCGCCGGAGGGAGACGAAAGCGACGACGCCATAAGCCTGCGCATCCCCCTCGGCGGTATATCGGAAGGGGATATCGTAGGGCTCGTATCCTACCGAATTAACGGCGAAACGGTTTATACGACGAACCTATACGCCGCGCACGCGGTATTTGAGCGTACATTTGACACGGATATGGATTTTTTTATCGCTCGCTTTTTGGGGGCGTTGTTTTCTCGCGAAGCGGTGCCGTATTGGTTCGGCTCGCTGGGTTGGCTGTTCGGGATCGTAAGCATGTGGATCGCCGTAACGATCAGCCGCAGGGCAAGAAATTACGGACGCTGGCGCTCCATGCCGCGGGGACGTTATTAAATATTCACATAGGTAACGCTTACCGATGTACGGCGGGACCATGGACGGATGAGGTGTGAAACATGCCAAAGAGTATGACGGGTTTTGGCCGCGGGGAATGCCTGCGGTACAACCGTCGCTTTAAAGTGGAAATCAAATCGGTCAACCACCGCTACGGGGACTTCAGCATCCGTTTGCCCCGTTTTCTTAACGCCTTCGAGGACAAGATACGCAAGCGTTTGGCGAAGGGTATCGCGCGGGGTAAGGTGGAGGTTTGGGTCGGCTTCGACAGTTATACGCAAAAGGATATACAAGCGAAGGTGAATTGGGCGTTCGCGGACGCGTACGCCCAAGCGTTAAAGGAATTGCGCGAGCGGTATACCTTAACGGGTGGCGAGGGCAATACCGAACTGGAACTCCTCGCCCGCAACCCCGATGTCGTCTCCTTCGAGAAATTCGAGTCCGCTTACAACAATGAGGACACGCAAAACGAATTTTGGGAAACACTTTCCGGCGCGTTGGAAGAAGCGTTAACTTGCTTCGATGCCATGCGCCAAACCGAGGGCGATGCCCTTGCCGCCGACATGCGCGAAAAACGCGACCGTATACGCGAGCTCGTGGCTTTGATTGCCGAACACGCCCCGGTTGCCGTAGCCGAACACGCGGAAAAGCTGCGCGAACGGCTAACGGAAATCGTGGAAAAGCTGAAGGAATCCAACGCACCCGCGGAAATCGCGGAAAGCCGATTTTTAACCGAAATCGCATTGTTGGCCGACCGCAGTTCCATCGATGAGGAGCTTACCCGTTTGGGCAGCCATCTTTCGCAATTGGATGATATACTGGCGGAAACCGAACCCATCGGGCGTAAATTGGATTTCCTCGTGCAGGAGTTGAACCGCGAAGCCAACACGATCGGTTCAAAATCCGCCGACCAACAATTGGCGAAATGGGTAGTGGAGCTTAAAAGTGAAATAGAAAAAATCCGCGAACAGGTGCAAAATATTGAATAAGGGGGATAACCATGCATTTTAAGTTGATCAACGTGGGTTTCGGTAATACCGTACCCGCCGAACGGGTGGTTGCCATCGTAGGTAACGATTCGCTTCCCGTCAAACGTGCCATCACCGAGGCCCGTGAAAGGCAAATGCTCATCGACGCGACGCAAGGGCGTAAAACACGCGCCGTCATTTTCACCGACTCAAGCCATTTGGTGCTGAGCGCATTGCAACCGGAAACCATAGCCAACCGTTTCGACCCGCCCGCCGATGGTTCACCGTCACCCCCCGGCGAGTCGAATGACTAACCCCCGACCGCTGCCGACATGGAGGGGTTGTTGGTCATCATCTCCGGACCGTCCGGTTCGGGCAAGGGAACGGTCGTAAAACGGCTGGACGCCGCCAAGGGTTATGCCCGCTCCGTTTCCGTAACGACACGCCCCCCACGCGAGGGCGAAGAGGAAGGGCGCGATTATTTTTTTACCACGCCCGAAGGGTTTATCCAAATGAGGCAAAACGGCGAACTGTTGGAACATGCCCTGTTCGTCGGCCATAATTACGGCACGCCGCGTAAGTACGTAGAGCAGCAAATCGCCGACGGCAAAGTGGTCGTACTGGAAATCGAAATAAACGGTGCGCTCCAGGTCAAAGGGAAATTCCCCGATGCCGTCCTTATATTCCTCATGCCCCCCACAATGGGGGAACTGTCGCGCCGCCTTAACGCACGCGCTACCGAGGATGCCGTAACGATCGACGCCCGATTGAAAAAAGCGTCGGAGGAAGTACCCCTAATCAGCGCGTACGATTATCTGGTGATCAACGACGAGGTGGAATGCGCCGTAGCCATGATCGATGCCGTTGTGAATGCGGAACGCCTGCGTCCGCGCCGCTGCCAAGCACAAATCAACCAATTTTTCATATAAAAGGAGATACCCATGTTACGTCCTTCCTATTCCGAACTGATGGAAACCATCAACACCAACGAAGCATCCAGTTCAAAGATCACCAGCCGCTACACCATCGTGCTTGCGGCGGCCAAGCGTGCGCGCCAAATCATCGACGGCGCGCATCCCCTCACCTACGCGCCGACCGACCGCGCCGTTTCGATCGCCGTGAAGGAAATGATCGAGGGTAAGCTGCTGTTAACCGTGCAGGACGAAATCCTCGACGGCACGTACGAGCGTATGCTCAAGGACCAGTATAAAATGCGCAATATCACGGCCGTGTCGAAGGACGACCTGCGCGAGGAGCTAAAGGACAACTACGAAACGGAAAAATATGAGCTGTACGAAGAAGAGGACGGTTACAGCGAGCGGTATACGGATGCGGATGTACCCGAAAGCAAGGATGAGTTCGATATCTATGCCGACGGCGACGCCGATGAAGACGAAGAGGGCGATTATTCCGGCTCATGATACCGCGGTACGCAGCCGTCTGTATCGATACGCTGCACGGCGAATTGGATAGGTTATTCCATTACAGGATCCCCGCAGGCATGGACGTGCAGGCGGGGATGCGTTGCGTCGTACCCTTTGGCAAGGGCAACAAACCGACGACGGGGTACGTCATCGAATTAACCGATACGACGGAAGCGCAAACGTCCCGAATAAAAGATATCGCCGCGTTACCCGATGATTTTTGTGTACTGACGACGGAAACCCTGTCATTGGTCCGGTGGATGCGGGATAAATACTACACCACGTTGATTTCGTGCATAAGGTGCGTCGCACCCACGGCGAAGGTAGGCAAGGCGTTCCCCAGTACGCGGGCTCTCGGTGCGCGCAAACCGAAAAAGGACTTCGGGTCTGATAAACCCGAAGTTACCCTCACCGATGATCAGGCTTACGCGGTTAACGTTATCTGTTCGGCGCTTTCGGCCGCCGTTTTTTTGGTGCACGGCGTTACGGGCAGCGGAAAAACCGAAGTATACCTACATACCATTTCGCATGTCTTGGCACAGGGGAAGCAAGCCATTGTGCTGGTACCGGAGATCGCCTTAACCCCGCAAACGGTGGATATATTCACCGCGCGTTTCGGGGACGCGGTGGCGGTCACGCACAGCCGATTAACCGCGGGCGAACGCTTCGCCATATGGAAGCGGGCGTTGGAAGGAACGGTTTCGCTCGTGATCGGCCCGCGGTCGGCGGTTTTCGCACCCTTTGCGCGGCTGGGGTTGATCGTGATTGACGAAGAGCACGAGCATACCTACCATTCGGAAACATCACCCAAATATGACACGCGGGAAGTGGCGGTAAAACGAGCGGAACTGACGGGCGCGGTCGTGGTGATGGGGAGCGCAACACCCTCCATGGAAAGCTATTTGGCTGCGACGGAAAACCCGCAGGCTTACCAATTGCTCAGGTTACCCAACCGTATCAACCTCACTTTTCCCGAGGTACATATCATCGACATGCGCAGGGAATTTTCGCGGGGGAATACATCGTTGTTTTCGAAGGATTTCGCCGATGCGTTGAAGGAAGTGCTAGCCGCCGGACGGCAGGCGATATTGTTCCTCAACCGTCGGGGTTATTCCACGTTTGTTTCATGCCGATGGTGCGGCGAAGTATTGTCGTGCGACCAATGCCGCGTAAACCATACATACCATGCGGATACGGGGTCGCTTTTATGCCATTATTGCGGGCGGGGGTTACCGTTACCCGAAAAATGCCCGTCGTGCACTTCGGTGCATTTGCGGCGCTTCGGGGTGGGCACACAGCAGTTGGAGGCCGAAGTGGCGCGGCTTTTCCCCAACACGGCGACGTTGCGTATGGATATGGACACCACACGCGGTAAATTCGGCCATGCCGATATTCTGTCGGCGTTTCGGCGCGGTGCGGCGCAAGTGCTGATCGGTACGCAAATGGTGGCGAAGGGTTTGGATTTTCCGCAGGTTACGCTGGTGGGGGTTATCGCGGCGGATTTATCGTTGTTTTCGGGGGATTTCCGCGCGGGGGAGCATACGTTCCAACTCCTGACGCAGGTGGCGGGGCGCGCGGGCAGGAGCGATTACGCGGGGCGCGTTTTCTTGCAAACGTACAACCCCGAACATTACGCGTTGCAATTCGCGCGGGAAGGGCGGTACGAAGCGTTTTACGCACACGAGATCGCCGTACGCCGCACGATGGATTACCCGCCGTTTACGCATATTTTCTCCGTAATGTTGTCGGGACCGATCGAAAAGGAAGTCATTGCCGCGTTACATAAGTTGCAAGCCATCATGGCGTATTGCAATAAGAAAAAACGTTTCGAACTGATGGGGGTTTCACCCGCTTTTGTGTCCAAGGTAAAACAAAAATTCAGATGGAAATTGCTTGTAAAATGCGCCGAAGAGGAACCTCTTAAGCAATTTGTGTTATATTGTATTGGCAAATTGCGTGAAAACGACCCGCTGTCGGAGATAACGGTGCATTTGTCGCTTAACCCGGCAATGATGGAATAGACGTGGAGTGAGTAAATTGGCAATCAGACAAGTCCGTATCAACGGCGACGAAATATTAAAGAAAGCGGCCCGACCCGTGACCGATATCACCCCCGCTATGCATGAGCTGCTGGACGATATGCTCGAAACCCTCCGCGCGAAGGACGCCGTGGGGTTAGCCGCTCCTCAGGTGGGCGTACTCAGGCGTATCGTGGTCGTGGAATTCGAAGAAGAATTATATGAACTGATAAATCCCGAAATACTAAGTCAAAACGGTTCGCAGATATGCAACGAGGCGTGCCTGTCCGTACCGGGGCGTTGCGGCGACATCGAGCGGCCCTTCGAAGTGACCGTACGTGCGCTCAACCGCCACGGCGAGGAAATCACCGTTACGGTGGACGACTTTGTGGCGTCGGCCTTCTGCCACGAAATCGACCATTTAAACGGCATTTTATTTTTAGATAACGCCACCAACGTACAATTCATCACCAACGAACAAGCCGAGGAACGCCGTAAATTACGCAGAAACCGCAGGGAGAGAAGGCTGCGCCGATGAAAGTGGTTTTTATGGGTACACCCGCGTTCGCCGTGCCGACGTTGGCCGCCTTGTTGGAAGCGCACGAGGTTAAGGCCGTTTTCACCCAACCCGACCGCCCCGCCGGACGCGGGAATAAAATCGCCTTTTCCCCCGTAAAGGAAACGGCATTGAACGCGGGTATAGAGATTTTTCAACCCGAAACGCTCTTTATCAAAAAAGGCTCCCCAACCGAAAATGAGGTCCGCGCCGTCCGCAACCGATTGGTTTCCTTCTGCGCGGATGTTTTTATCGTGGCGGCGTACGGTTTGATGCTGCCGAAAGCGATATTGGAAATGCCGCCGCTCGGCTGCGTCAACGTCCACGCTTCGTTGTTGCCCAAATACCGCGGGGCATCACCCATCCACGCCGCGATACAAAACGGCGAAACCGTGACCGGCGTCACTATCATGCACATGGATGAAGGTATGGACACGGGGGATATGATCTTACAAAAATCCCTGACCATCGCACCGGACGAGCACTTCCCGAGCGTGCATGACCGCATGGCCGCTTTGGGCGGCGAAGCGATTATCGAGGCCCTTTTTGCAATCGAAAACGGCTCGGCAACGCGTACCATACAGGATGATTCGTTTGCCTCGTATGCCCCGATGATCCGTAAATCCGACGGGTTAATCGATTGGAACCAACCCTGTTTCCAAATCATTAACCAAATCCGCGCCTTCGACCCATGGCCCGGGGCGTATACCTTATATGAAGGGAACCCATTGAAGGTATGGCGGGCGGTAGCGGCGGAACCTTCGGGGGATTCCCCCAAGAGCACAAACACAAAACCGGGGACGGTGCTGGACGCGGATAATCGGGGTTTAACGATACGTTGCGGCGAAGGCGCATTATTGATAACGGAATTGCAAGGCCCCAACGGAAAACGGATGCCCGCGGGGGATTATTTGCGCGGGCGTGCGGTAAAGATTGGAACGGAATTATGAACCGCCAACGCTTAGCCGATCATCGGCGCATCGTGGTTAAGGTAGGGACAACCACCCTCACCTACCCCAACGGCAGATTAAACCTTAAACGCATGGAGCGTTTATGTATGGTACTGTCCGATTTATGCAACCTGGGCAAGCAAATCCTGTTGGTCACCTCCGGCGCGATCGCGGTGGGTGCTGACCGTCTGCGCCTTGGGGAACGCCCGCGCGACACACGGGGCAAACAAGCGGCTTCCGCCGTGGGACAGGCATTGCTGATGCAAACCTATCAAAACCTTTTCTCCCAATATCATCGTAATGTCGCGCAGATTCTTTTGACGCGGGACATCGCCGACAACCCTTTGCGTAAAAAGAACGCCCGCAATACTTTCGATACATTGCTTAACATGGGCGTTATCCCCATCGTCAACGAAAACGATGCCGTAGCCACCGACGAAATCGAATCCGGCGTGTTTAACGAAAACGATGCTCTTTCGGCTTATGTGGCGGTGCTGACCGAAAGTGATTTGTTGATTATCCTTTCGGATATCGACGGGCTGTACGACGCCGACCCCAAAACCAACCCAAGCGCGAAGGTTTACCACGAAATCGAAGCCGTTTCCCCGGAAATCGAAGCACTGGCGGGGAGTTCGGGTTCCGACTTTGGTACTGGCGGCATGGCTACCAAACTGTCCTCCGCACGTATGGCGACCGCAAACGGCATCGATACGCTTATCGCTTCGGGCGAGGACCCGGCGATCATATGGAAATTGTTGGAGGGAAAACAGTTGGGCACATTTTTTGTCCGCAAGGCTTTACGTAAGGGGCATACGCATGCATGATTTGGAAAGGATAGGCCAAGCCGCGAAAGAGGCGTCGCAGTATTTGGCGAGATTGGCCGCAAACCAAAAAAACGAGGTTCTTTTAGCCTGTGCCGATGCGTTGGAAGCAAAAACGGATTTAATTCTGACGGAAAACGCTAAGGACATGGCCGCAGCCGACCCTTCGCGTACGGCGTTTAATGACCGCCTGCGCTTGGATGCCTCCCGTATCAAGGGCATGGCTGACGGGCTGCGAAAGGTAGCCCGATTGGACGACCCCGTAGGCGAAGTGCTATACATGAAAACACTCCCCAACGGTTTGCAAGTCGGGGAGCGGCGTACGCCGCTGGGCGTCGTCGGTATGATATACGAAGCCCGTCCCAACGTAACGGTGGACGTGGCGGGACTTTGCTTTAAATCGGGAAACGCATGTATCCTGCGCGGCGGAAGCGAAGCATTGACCACTAATATCGCGTTGGTAAAAATCCTGCACAAAGCGTTGGCATCCCTCGGGCACCCGCCCCATGCGGTGCAATTAATAACGGACACCTCACGGGAAGCGGCGCGGGATTTCATGCGGCTGGATACCTATGTGGATGTGCTGATCCCACGAGGCGGCGCGGGTTTGATCAAAACCGTAAAGGAACACAGCCGCATCCCCGTAATCGAAACGGGCGTGGGGAATTGCCATATATTCGTGGACGCATCGGCGGATTTGCAAAAAGCCGAAGCGATCGTAATCAACGCAAAGACCCAACGCCCCGGCGTGTGCAACGCTTGTGAAAAGCTCCTGGTACACGCCGACATCACCGATGTTTTTATCCCGCAAATATGCGATACGCTTACAAAAGCGGGGGTGGAAATCAGGGGCGACGACGCCACGCAAGAACGCTTCGGCGGAACACTTCCGGCTGCCGAAGCCGATTGGCACGAGGAATTCCTTTCGCTCGTCATCGCCGTCAAGGTAGTGGCGGACATCGACGAAGCCATCGCGCACATCACTCGATACTCAAGCGCGCATTCCGACGCGATATTGACGGAATCAAACGTAAACGCCCAACGCTTTTTGGCCGAAATTGATTCCGCCGCCGTGTACGTCAACGCCTCCACCCGCTTTACCGACGGCGAGGAGTTCGGCTTGGGTGCGGAAATCGGCATCAGCACGCAAAAGCTACACGCCCGCGGCCCGATGGGGTTGAAGGCTTTGACTTCGACGAAGTTCGTTATTTTCGGGGACGGACAGGTACGGGCTTGAAATATTTTTTTGGATATTGCATAATACTGATAAGGCAACACCAATTCGCTTACCGTAGGCGAACATAAATTTACGGTTTGACGGAATACGCTTACCGCAAGCGTGATAAGTTGGCGGTTTGACGGAATACGCTTACCGCAAGCGTGATAAATTAGCGGTTTGAAGAGAGGACTGCCCCGTAACTAGGGCGGTCTTTTTTATTTATTAATTTATATTCTTGTTATACATGTACTTGTAATATATAATTGTAACGTATGCAACTTATTTCTTCTATTATTGCATTGTCAAGCCTATTAATGTTTGTTAGAATTAATTAAAAGGAGGTGTTACAATGATTTCAAGCGCAATATTACAAGATTATATAACAAAATTACTTTCCGATGGTGAATCATACAGCGTACAAGAAATAAAAACACATCTAACCCAAAATAATATTATCGAATATTCAGAAGGGCAATTTTCCGGCTCTATCAATACCCTTCAACGAAACGGAACAATTAATAAAATTGAAAGAGGAATATATACCTTACGTAAAAATGAGGATGATAAAAATTTGAAAACATGTTTTGTTATATCCCCTATCGGAGATGAAAAAAGTGTAATCAGAAAAAACGCGGACCAACTTTTTAAACACATAATTCTTCCGGTTTGTAAAAAATGCAATTTTCGTGCGGATCGAGTCGATCAAATAAACGATGCGGGATCCATTACACAAAATATTTTCGATAACTTGGAAAATGCAGATTTAGTTATAGCCGACATTACAAACCACAATCCTAATGTATTTTATGAAATGGGGTACCGGGAACGAACAAAAAAACCCATTATTCATCTCAGGAAAAGTGGAGAAGGTTTACCGTTTGACATTGCAGCTATTCGAACGTTGGACTACGACTTAACTGACTTAGATAGCGTGGATTCAATAAAAGACAGACTCGAAAAGATTATTATGTCTTTTTCCTATATTTCACATGATGATTTGACAAACACTTTAGATGACCATGTCCCAAAAAATTTTATGGCATCGACACTACCTATTTTATATCAAATTCAAAATGCAATTTCTGATTTACGTGATGATATAAATAACAATAATACAAAAATACTGGAAACAATAATAAATTCATTGAAAAATACACAACCGCAAATGTCCCAAGAAGATGCCATTTTAGCACAATTGATTCCTACAATGCTTGATAATCCAAAAATGTTTGATCAGTTAATGGAATTCAGTAAAAAAATTCCAAATCGACAAAATATTTACAACAAAAGAAGATAAAAATCAAATAAAATTTTCGGAGGATTATCGATGACACAATCAGGATTCTATAAATTATCGCAAAGGTATATTGATTTGATTAACGATTCGGGCGGGTCTTATAAAGACAATAAAGAACGCCCTGTCTATTGTTGTATGCAGGATAAATATTACCCCGATATTTTTTGGGCTATTCCCACAAGCAGTATTTCACAACGCCCGCAAAAACAATTGGAACGTATTAAACAGTTATGTGCTTTACCCGATAGGGACATCCGATCTTGTTATTACCACATCGGACATACGAACCGCCCCGCTATTTTTAAAATAAGCAACACGCTTCCCGTCACGGAAGCATACATAGACGGTGAATATACTTCCCAAGGGCGTCATTTAATTTTGCGGAACAAAAACTTAATTACCGAAATTGAACGGAAATTATCACGCATCCTGTTTGATGAAAGCCTTCATCCCAATAAGTATGAACAACGTATATCAACCATTTATAATTTCTTAAAAAAATAACCATTACAAATGTCACTTTTCAAACAAACCGCCCGGCGGCATAATTGTTTTCGTGTGTGAGAACAATAAATGCAATTAACGAAGGGCGGTTTTTATATGCTTGCGGTGATGAAGGA
>Ga0123353_10001204_pt1 | contig 31700 bp, 32 predicted proteins | sample TergutLab28metaG_3_FD_92763 | JGI IMG/M metagenome (GOLD analysis project Ga0123353, IMG submission 92763) | Labiotermes labralis P3 segment gut microbial communities from Petit-Saut dam, French Guiana - Lab288 P3 | ecosystem: Host-associated > Arthropoda: Insects > Digestive system > Gut ...
AGCACATCGGACCCGGGCACGAAGGATTTGACCCCTGCCTCGTATTTCGGTCACAACGGCCTCAAAATCTGCCCAATTTAAAAATAGGTCAGCTAGTATAGTAATGGCGGGCACGCCGGGATTTGTTTCCGAGCCTGCACGTCTGGCTGACCATATTTTAGAGGCTTTTGAATCTTGCTATGACCGAAGTTACATGAGATCGTCAAATTCCATTTTCTTCGTAATCCGGATCATTGGATTCGCAATGATAGGGGGTGAGTATCAAGGCGTTTACGCTTGACCCTTTCCTCCTATACGGAGTGTTCCCGGAAACCCAATAAACCCCAACGATAGCCGAAAGGCTGAGCAACAAATACCACAAGGTGAACAAACATGGTAGTGAATACTAGGACAAAAACCGCTTTGAACAACGAAGCGGGAGCACAGCATACGACCGAAAAACGTGAACCCGTCAAGGAGAGCCTGCTCTTCTTCAAGCTGGACAACGTCATCTCCGGATTGTCAACGAAACAGACATGGGACCCCGTCAAAGAAGAATACGGAGCTCCGGAACCGCAGTTCTACTTCAAGGTCGGGAGCGAATATCCCGACATACCGAAGAGCTCGGAGGGCCTGATCGCATTGGGAACATATCTCATAGAAGTGGGCCAGGTCACGGAAGGAGTGACGTTCGGGAAGATCGGGAAACACTCGCCCGAAGAGATAGCGAACGCAAAAGCAAAGCTTGACCAATTCAGGAAGGGATCCTCATGAGCGGCTCGCAGATCAAAGGCGGAACGACCGGAGGAGGCAAGCAGATGAAACCGAAGCACAACTGGTTCGGCAAGAGGCACAGCGACCGGCTTTCGGTGTTCGCATCCTCGGATTTCAAGGATGACGGAACGCTTCACCCGATAAGGGTGAACCTAAAGGGCTCGTACAAGGACAAGCAGGGGAACGAACACATCTCTTACGTGGACATCTCACCGTACGATCTGGACGGCGTGATAGAGGACCTCATAACCGCGAGGGACCTCAATGCAGAGCACTTCGGCTCGTTCGAAAAGCGCGGATCCAACGTCAAGATGCCTTCGGAGTCACTTCTGAAGAAAAGGTAACTCGGAGGGGATCCAATGAATCGTAAAACAACAACGGCAGCCGCAAGGCCGCCAATTTTTCCCACTTCTCAGGAAGGAATGGAAAAACTGGTCGCCGGCATTATCAAAAAGATGCTCTCAAGACCGAACGCAGGCGTTGACGCATACCTGCACTTCTTCATGGAAATGAATCTCTTCGAATACTTCGATGAGTACATAGAGGAATACGTGGCAGATCGTCTGTGCGAAATGCTGGACGCATATATGCGCGAATACATGGAGGACGCTCTCTGTGAGGAACTCGGAGGGTACATCGATGAATACGTGGACCTGCAGATGGAGGAGCACCTGAAAGAGCACCTGCACAAGCACATAATAGAGTATTTCGACGAGAGCCCGAAAAAGGGATGCGGAAAGAAGACCGGAAAAGGTAAACCCAAAAGGCTGTCGAAAGACAACGAGAACGACGGCATAGACAACAACGGCTGGGACGAGAAATTCATGGGAGGCCTTCCATGAACGCAAGCGCATTGATAGCCGTGATAGCCGCCCTGTCATTGACGGCGGGAGGCATCGGTTTGATAATGATGTCAGAGAACGCATCAGCCAATGAGTACACCGATGCCACGTTCAACGTGACAATGGTTGAGGGTACGCAGTGGTCATACACACCCTCGTACAACATATCGGGCGTGACCACAACGATATCGGGAACCGCAGCAGCATGGCTGACGGTAAGCGGCGGAGTGATATCGGGAACGGCACCTCAGGTGACCTCCGGATCTGCAACGTACGCTCTGACCATCAAAGCGGAAACGACCAATCCCACACAAACGGCATACCAGTACGTGAACTTCACCGTTTACGATACGCTCGTATTGTCGGGAGGAGCACCGCAAACGACGTTCGTGGGCGCATCCGTGAATCTCCCGCTCAGCGCAAATCTGACGGGAACGACATGGTCTGCGACGGACTTACCGACAGGACTGAGCATTAACCCGTCCACGGGAGTGATCTCGGGAACGATAACCGGGGCCGGGAACAAAACGGCCGTGATAACGGGAACGCATATCGCATCAGGTCAGATCAAGACGATGAACATCTCGTTCACAGTGAGCGGTGCACTCTCGGCAACGTCGTCCGCTAACATGTACTGCATCAACGGGATCCCGCTGCCGACGGTGACCACAGCCCCTGATTACTACCGTTTGACGGCAAGTCTCAGCGGTGTGACGTTCGCATTGAAATCAGGTTCGGTATCCGGTATAACCGTAAACCCGGACGGAACGATAACGGGGATACCGGCATCGATGGGCGACATTCAGCTTGTGATCACAATGACTCACGCTGCATCAGGCCAGTCAGTTGATTTCACGCTGACCGTACGCGTGGTCGCTCAGCTGACGTTCGGTTCTCTGCCCACGGGGGCGATACTCGTAACGCCGGGATAAGGTGATCTTCGTGAGAACAACAACCAAAACCCTTGTCTTTCTTTCCCTCTGCCTTACGGCGCTGATGTTCGCATCTGCGTTCACGTCAACGGACGGGGAGGGATCGGACAACAGATACACATCACTCGGATCCGGCGTGAACAACAATCAGGGTGAATATTCAGCGTACACGTACACCTTCAACTTCGCATTCGAAGGTACCGATGCTCAGTCGATCCTGTGGGACTTCGGTTTCAACGATGATGATGGGCAGCCTGTCAGATCCGACGAATGGAATCCTGGAAACTTCACATTCCCGGCGAAGGGAACGTACATCGTTACTCAGATAGTCACGAACCCTGTGGGGTCATTCGTTTCCACGTTGACGGTAATAGTGCTCGGAACCCCTGAAGTTGTATTCGACAGCAACGGCGGTTCGGAGATCGAGATGCAGTTGGTGAAGGCAGGATCCAATGCAACGGAACCCGATGATCCCGTCAAAGAGGGACACACATTCGCAGGATGGCACTCAGATTCCGAATTCGAGGAGGTATACGACTTCGATACACCCGTATCAGAGCACATGACGCTTTACGCGAAGTGGACATTGAGTTCCGCAGGCGACGACAGGTGCAAATTCCCTCTGATCCCCGTGATCCTGGGGCTGTTCGGTCTGATACTGCTCGCAGGCACATACTTCCTCTACAAGAAGAACACCGGGGAGAATAAGCTAAAGCGTCTGGGATATGCAGGCGTGATACTCCTGGTGTTAGCGTTTGCACTGTTCATGGTCGGCGTGACCGATCTCGATTCAGTATTCCGTCTTCTGGAACGGGGGACGTGAAATGGCCTCCGAGAACAGCGGGATCATGGTGTCGTTTGCCGTCATCCTGTTGCTGACCGCGGGCGCATTCGCGTTCATCGGAGCAACGGACGGCGGTGACAACGAACACGGAACAACCGCAACATTAGGGAACATCCCTGCCGGTGCGATCCCCGTATCATCCGCTGCGGACCTCGCACGGGTCGGTACCGGACAGTCATCCGGCGGACACGTGTGGTCATTGGGCGCATACTACTATCAGACAACGGACATCACATTGACCGGACTGTTCACTCCGATAGGCGTACTTATGTCGGGCAATCCGGCAGTGCCCGGCAATTCCCCGTTCACGGGAACGTATGACGGTCAGTATTTCAGGATATTCAACATGGCCGTGACAACCACCGGATCGAGTACCAATCAGAATGTCGCCGCAGCCATGTTCAACAACATATCAGGCGCGACGATCAAAGGTGTCAATCTGGTCAACGCCAACATAATCGGCGGCCTCTACGGAGCGGGCGGGATCGCCGCTTATGCTTTGAACAGCACGATCACCGACTGCACCGTTTCCGGACTGGTCAGCAGAAATTATACAGGAAGCAATACAGGGGGCGCTGTCAAAGAGGCAGGAGGCATCGTAGCGGTGGCCTCTAACGTAACGATCGAACGTTGCGTGAACTACGCGACCGTTCACCACTATGCAGGAACCTCAGGCGGGATCGCAGGAAGAATGGACACCAACGGTTTCCTGACGATCAACCAATCTGCTAATCACGGTTCCGTCACATCCAACATGAACAGTTCCGCAACCGGCCTGGGTTCGGTCTCGGGAGGTATCGTCGGTACAGCGGCATACAGTTCCTCCTCCGTTCTGACGATACGCGATTGTTATAATGCGGGTAATATCTCGTCACATAACGCATCGTCATCCACAGGCGGCAACCCCGCATCCGGAGGTATCCTCGGAGGCATCCAGCTGGCCGGCGGAAGCCAGACGATCATCAACTGCTATAATGTCGGAACAATAACATCGAACCGCAGTAATCAGAGCGGGAACGCTCTGGGATCGGGCGGCATCATCGGAATGGTGGATGCCGTCAATAATAATCCGAACCCTTCCGTTGTGAACTGCTATTCGCTGCAAGGCACGGTTTACAGATATGGTGTCCTGACGGACGCTCTTATAGGCAGAGGTACGGGTACGACGGACGGTTCAAGCAGCCCCGCAAGGCTGACCAATCCGAATCAGTCGTCGGGCATCAGATCGGACTCGCTCATGAAGCCGTCACAGGCAGGTGCCGTCGCCGGCAGTTCAGTATACTATGCGGGAACGACGAACGGCAGCATACCCGGCTGGAACTTCACGAGCGTGTGGATCATCGATCCATCATTGAACAACGGTTATCCGAGGCTCCGTGCTGTTGAGATATCGATAACGTCATCGCCTTCCAACACAGCGGTAATAGTCGGGGATACATTCACGTACACACCGACCGTCAGCATGAGCCCGGCGCAGATCTCGGTCAGCGGAGCCTCGTGGTTATCCGTGAACGGCAGTACGGTCGTCGGGACACCGACAGTTGCGGGAACGTATACCGTCACGGTAACAGCGACCGTCGGATCGAAGACAGCAACGCAAACGTTCACGATAACCGTACATGCGAAACTGGCGTTCCAGTCGATGCCTACCGGTTCGATACTGATATCGCCGGCACAGGGGGTTTTGGCATGAGCATGAAGATCGCAACAGCCCTCGTTGCCGCGATAATGCTTTGCGGCATTGTCATCGCAGTAGCGGATTCCGACAACGCTGAAGCTGCGTCGTATTCGTACAACCTCTCGAACATGCCGAGGAATCTGAGCCTCAATCCGGGAGACATTCTTACCGTGAACCAAGATGATCTGTCATTCTCCACCGAGGCCTACTTTATGAGTATGAGCAATACATTCGGTTACGAGAATCTCTCATTCTCCAACGGAATAAGGACGATAACGACAACGGTCAAATACGGAACATACAGCGTCAGTTTCCCGGGCAACTTCTCTAAATATAATTTCACGGCCGATGTGTTCACGGGCATCACATTCAAAGTGCCTGCCGGATCCGGATATATTGACACGTATCAGAAATCTTACGGATCGATACAGTTGCCGAATCCGGAAACAAGGCCGAACTTCGCATTGCGATGGTACTCAGCGGAAACAGGAGGTACCCTGATCGGCAACGCGGGACAGACGATATCCACATCCGCCTCAACGCCAACGACGATATGGGGGCGCTGGATACAAACGAACACGTTCTTCCCGGCATCGACGGCGGACATCTACGTTCACCATCTCGATTCGTTGTCGTACACAATAACCGCAAATCCGTCGAACAGTACCTTGTCAGCACAATGGGTCGATCCGAACATAACGCAACCGTTCACCCTGAGCGGGAACGTCGTATCAATACCCCGCGTGGACCTTATATCGGGAACATACGAACTGAAGATCACTGCGTCAAGTTCCGGAATGTCGTCTTCAACGATGAGTCTGTTCATTCACGTGTACCCTCACGAAATACGGAATCTGGACTCATACGGTCTCTCGTACTGGTCATACACCGTATCAACGAACAACCCCGCGGACACGATGAGCCTGATCAGAGCGACGAGGACAGCGGACGGTAATACGACGGTGCTGAGCAACGCGACCGTATCGATAGATCATGTGAACAGGATGATCGGGTACACATTCACTTCAACGGGAGTCTATGAATTCGCACTGAAGATATCGTCACCGACATCGAACAACAACACACTCGTCCTTCGTATCCTTGTATCAGATGACATAATATCAGGAACGCCGTCAGTGAGTGACGTAATTATAATCAACAACGGGAACGGAAACTTCGACTTCGTATTGCAGAACCCTCTGAATTATCTCACGATACTGTGGGACTTCGGCGACGGTACAACGGAAGCGAATCAGAATGTATCGAGGAACTACGCATACTCGTCACCGGGCGTGTACACATTCAACGCGATCCTGACGAACAGTTTCGGGGTCACGGCATCACTCACACGAACGGTAGATGATATGCGTCCCGATACGCCGGCGAACGCATACAGGAACGAACAGTATGTAGCGACGGTCGAAGTTGCCGCAACGAACAGCAGTTCCGTCACAGTTGAAAGTCCCAATTGGTTGTCATGGGAGTTCATACCGGTCGGGGGAAAGAACTACGTACGCATCAGCGGAACGTTCATCGATCCCAACATTGTAGGCACCGAGGTAACAATAACTGTGGAATCGTCAGGAACAGCGGACAAACAATGGACCGTTCTTCTGAACCCTTCGTCAACTGATTCACTGAGCCCCGACTTCATATTGGAATTCGTAAGCGGATACACGGCAAGGCTGCAATACACCGGGACCACAGACGGTGCGACGAACATCTTCGTACAATGGAGAACAGGCGGCGGATATGTCAAATACGTCCCATCCACGGACGGATGGATGTATTACGATTTCACGGAAGCGGGAACGTTCACGGTCACCGTGTCAGCGGTAAGGCTCGGAATTGAAACGACAACATCGAAGGTCATGATCATCGCCCTCATTCCGACGGATCCGGAGGAACCGGAAGACCCCGATCCCGAAGACCCCGACCCTGAGGATCCTGAGCCGCCCGGCCCGGAGTCCGACGGCAAAGGACCGAACGCAGAGATATTGCAAATGTTCGGATCATGGATCGCCGTAATAGTTCTGGCTGCACTCTGCATCGTATCGGTCCGTTATGAGAACCGGGTCATCGCACTGATACTCGGCGGTGCGGCTGTTGCAGTTGCTTTGTACATAGGAGGGAGCATATGATCGACCGTAAGAGAACGATCGCCGTAACGTTAGCAACGGTCGTGGTCATCGCGGGCATAGGCATCGCGTTATACGAAACTCCGACACAACCTGAACCCGATGAGTACGACCAAGCATTGGGATTCCTTCCGATCGTTCTCGGTGTAGCGCTGATATTCTCCACCGGTTTCCTTTTAGGATACGGCGTTGCAGGCGGATTCAACGGACCCGGACACGGAGGTGACCAGGAAGAAGTGAATGCGGTCATGCGACAGCTCGAAGCTGAAAAGGTATCATGGTACGGTGACGGGACAATCTCGCTTGCATCATCGGTTCTCCCGATGAACACAGCAATGTGGGGTTTCACGCAGGAACACTGGTCACGTGCCGTCGAACTTGCGGTAAGCGACATATGGGTCTTCGGAGAATCATATGACGCGAATTACGCACTCGAGAGAAGCACGATGAGGAAGAACATGGACAACATGGTCTACTCTTGGCAAGCGGCACTCGATAATGCGTTCACCCACTCCATGATAGCAGTCATCAATCAATACAATGCGTTCGAATACCTGCGCGACGTATCTGCGCGATTGGTATGGGACACAGGCTCCGCAGAACTGCGCAATTCGATCATCGATTTCAGCACTCTCATATCGAACGCAGATATCGGCCAGACGATCTACGTGGACGCTTCGACGTACACATCGGGCGGAACATACCGTCAGGACACGTCGGGAACGCTGTACAATCTATCGGCATCGAACGTGGTCCTCCGTGACATATGGACAGGCAGCAACGTAACGTCGGGACTGACGGTAACTTTAAGCCCGGGTGCCAACGATATGTCGGCCGTCAGATACAACGGTACGACAACGCAAATGAAGTCGGGTCTGTACCGCGTGGAAACACAGAACACAACGATGGCGGGCCCATTGTCAATGGCCGCCGATGCTGACGCAGCGAAAGTCTACGGAACGATGGTTCACGCATCAGATACGATAACGTGGTTCACCTTCGGAGATGACACAACGTTTGTGAACAAAATAGGAACATCACCCGTACCGACGGACAACCTTTCGATGGCGATCGGATACATCGACCGCAACGGCAATAACGCGACAGCGGAAACGAAACTCGTCGGCGCTAAGGACGATACCGATCAGGATCCGAATCTCATCGGTGCTTGGCAGGATCTCATTGATAGGATGAACATAACCATAGACATAGCCGCAAGATCCGGCGAAGTGATGTGGATGATCTTCGACATCTGTCAGGAAGCCAACGCTTTCCTCGCACCATCGTCGATCATCTCACACATCCCGGGCATCAGTTTCAATCCGAACCAGGCGGCGATGTTCTTCATGCAGCAGATGATGCAGATCGCCCGCGCATACGAACTGTACGGTGACAAGCTGGACAAAGAGATAAACACGGTCTTCAATCCTCAGTCACTGGATCTGTACATCCGCGGGAACATCTACAACAATAACATGCTGATGTACGAGGATATCGTCTTCACACCGTTCTCGTTACTGGAAGAACAGGTTTTCGTAGCCGGAGAGACAACGGTATGGCGCAACGCGGGATTCGTTCAGATCTGGGGATCCGGCGACATAAGCAGCTGGTCCGGTCCGAGCGGAACGATGAGTTACAGCGCGATACAGATGGGTACCGGCTATGAAATAGAAGTGATACAGATCGGAAGGTCAGGACAGCTTATCGACAGCATAACGCTGACACCCGAAGAGATAGAGCGGTTCACCGTTGACCCCGGAAACCCTCCGGGACCATCGACACCGCCCGTCATCAAGGCGATAGTTGACACCACGCCGATACTGATCATGTTCTTCGGAGGGCTCATCCTCTTCATAGGGATGCGCACGGAAGAGAAGAACAGGAAAGGGGTCATTCTCTTAGGTACCGTGATATTAACGGCCGGCCTGATGATGTTCTTCTGGTCAGACATCACGGCATGGTTCAAGGAACTGCTCAACCCGTTCAATTGGCTCTGGAGCATTTCCGAGGAGGTGATGCGATGAGGGTGATCCGCATGTTCTCAGGCTTCGGGATGCTGTTCTCATCGGCCCTCTGGAGCAAGGTGATAGAACACTTCACCGGTTACTCTAACCTGTTCGGCTGGGTCGCGATAACGTCGGTGCTTGCGTTCTTCGGCGGTATGATGTTCCTTTCGGGGGTGAGATCCGATGCCTGATGCCAGTATCATCCTGTTCGGCGTGTCGTCGGTAATTCTCATCGTAGTGCTGGCACTGCATTACTTCAGAGATTACGACATACCGAAGTTTGACGTCGTACTTGTGGTACTGTCAACCATAGTGATCGTATCCGGCGCGGTGAGTCTGTATCAATTGGATCACTATATCGCATACGCCTCGGTACTCGGAAGTCTGTTGCTCGTACTATCGTCATTCTACGACTTCCCGAAACTGGTAACGAACATGGCAATGGTCCTCTCGTTAGCCGGAGCGATCGGAATAATGCTGCTGATAATGGTGTGATGAAAATGGAATACATACTCGCTGCACTGTTCATCGCTTCGTTCGTGATCGGAATGTACCTTTCGTGGAGACGCTACAAACCGAAGGTGGAGTGGGAGATCGATGTCATCATCTGACGACGCTCCGGGGCTGCAAGGGATACAGAGTGCGCAGGAGACACCATCCCGTGAACGTTCGGGAAGGACGTTCTGGGATATCTTCTACGCAGGACGTTTCGTGCTGCTCGCAATCATCGTCATCATCGGGATCGCAGTATGGATATATTACGAAATCACATTCGGCAATCTCAACGTCAGCGAAATAGGCCCGATGCTGTCCGATACGGCAGATCGGTTCTGGCCGGTCATCCTTTTCTTCGGCGCAGGTTTCGTGCTTATGCGGCACATACTGTACAACGTCTACCGACCTGCGGCGCGTTATGTGTTCGTAACGAACGCGGACGATCAGGTGTGCGGCTTGTTCAGGATACCCGAACCGAGATTCCGGACGATGAACCAACCGGGTAATCCTCTCGTGTTCAAGACCATTGGAGGAACGCTGATATACTTCGCAAGATACATCGACATGAACGATAACGAGATAGGTTACGGCTGGTGTCATATCGATAAGTTCGAGATCGTGGCGGCAGACCGCGAACTCTTCTCGCGCATCGAAACGGACTTTCAGTGGTTACTCGAACGGGTGATGTACCTGGAAGGTCACTTGGAAGTGGAATCGGCATATAAAGCGCGCGGACCGATGAGCAAAATGGTCGAGGATATCGCATCCCGTTTCGGTCTCCGTGAGAAGCGTCAGTATTTCGGTTTCGACCATTCCGGTGAACCGGTAAAGGAAGAAGGTGGATCAGATGAGAAAGTCTGATTCCTGCCTCCTTCTGGAGAACCTCGTGCACGGGGTGATAATCGTCATCGGCTCGGGAAAGATGGGAAAGAGCTGCACCGCTCACTCCTTAGCCGCGTTCTTCTGGCCCGGTCATCCGAAGTACATCCTCGATCCTGAGGATATCGACGTGTCGATGTTCCCGGATTACGTGCACGTGAAGGATACGAACACGATACCGCCGCGTTCCGTGATATTCATTGAAGATGTCAACAGAGTGTTCAGTTCCCGTAAGTCGGGCAATAACAACGCTTTGCAGAGATGGCTCTCAGTCGTTTCGCAAAAGGACTACATCGTCATCATCTCATCACAGTCGTTCGCCGATTCGGACATGGCGTGGGCGCGTTCACAGAACACGATATTCGTGCACAAGTGGATGTGGCCCGATGATATCCAATTCGAACGTCCTGAAGTGCAGATACAGCAGGTATCGGCCAATGATGCGATAGTGAGACTTGCGACGGAGAACCCGGACGAGGATTTCCGTTCGATATGCTATTTCGCACGTCACGGAGATACCATGAGCATCACACCGGCGGAATGGTGGGAGGACGGCGTTCACAGCCACATCTTCAGGGAGGTGGAAATATCACTGATATCTCAATAATAACGGGACCGCAGATCGATGCTGCAGAACAGCTTCGGTCAGCGTCTAAAGTGAAACTTCCTCAGGAGATGGCAATGAACGGGGATCCCGACATCCTTCTGCCGATACTGGACTTCTACTCCCTGTACGGTTTGGATGACGATCCCGTCATTCAGGATTTATTGCAATCCCTGAAGGATCATGCTTCGGTGCACCTGATAAACGTGAAGGCGAAGTACGTGGATCAGCTGGCACATCTGCGCGGTGAAAGGAAAACGTTCCACATGGATCTGACGACAGGTTTACCTGCGAAGGTCTCACCCGTTCACGAACCTGCAGAGCGGAAGGTCAGAGTTGAAGCTCCGAAGCCTCCCCGCGTCACTGAACCGAAGGACCCGGTGCCGGACCCTCCGTTCAGGTATGTTCCGATCACCGACGAAAAGGAACGTATCAATCGGGGTCCCGCCCTGAGCGGCCGTCGTGTCGGCGCAGCCAGCGGCGGACGCGAGGACAGGGACACCGCCCGAGCGGAGGGTACGGCATAATGTTCATCGGACTCACTGACGTACACAGTATGTGCGCACTCCCCTTGGAGGCGAGGAAAGCGCCAGCGTCCTCGCCGTTCAATCAGCAGCGCCTGACTGTGCTCGCTTGCGCACAGTCGAGGGCGTTGCGCCCTTTCCTTAGGTGAGTGCTTGACAGCAGACCGCCGCCGTAACCTTCCTCCTTCTCCGGAATATATTGACGGAGTTTACATCCGTTCCCTCGAACCTGATTTCACATCAGAGTACACCAGAGCCAATGCTGAGATCAAAGCACTCAGGAAACACAAGGTAGCATGGACAGTGGAACACGGAGATCTGAATCCCTACGATATCAAAATAGAAAACGAACAAGGAGAACTCGTCGAGCTGTATCCTGCCCATAGTGAAAATGTACTGTTTAAGCAAAAGCGAAACAGAAAATCAAAACAGGAAACACAACTGATCGACTGGTATCTCCCCGGTCAGGATCACGAATCAGCTAAATTCAAGAACTGCGGAAAAGTAGCATACATCTTAAACGACACGGGAACCGATCGCACACCGATCATAACCTCATGCGAAAAGGATCACGACCATTACGCGAAAGCGAAGAAACATTGCTGTTACCAACTCTCCTGCCCACGCTGCTGGAACGACGCATCACTCAGACGAGCACAAGCCGCCGAATCAAAGATTCTCAGTCACAAATACCTCTCAATCAAGCGCGAAAGAACCATAGAACAGAAGATCGCAGATAAGAAAGATCTCGCTCTCAGTCATTGGGTTCTCTCATTCAACGTTGACTCGGGCGCAGTGAACATGGCTCGCACCGTCCGCGGATTCACCAAGCTCCGCGACATAGCAAAGTCATTGCTCGTGGAAGCAGGCATGAAAGGCGGCGCAATGGTCTTTCACCCGTGGCGATGGAACACAAAGAAAAACCAATGGGAAATAGGTCCGCACTTCCACATAATCGGCTACGGTTGGCTCAACACCAAATCATTCCAGGACAAATACTCGCCATCAATTAACCTGATCAAAGTACACCAGAACGAAGAGATACGCTCCGTTTACCTAACGGTTGCCTACCTTCTAACGCACACGGGCATCGCCCGAATACCGAAGAAGGACAAGGACATCGATTGGTCAAAGCGTTTTGTCGCGCAGATGAAACGCTTCTGGAAGGCAAAGGAAATTCGACAATGCGACGAAAGCAACATGTTTAAAAACGATACGGGCGCAAACGATCCCAAACATCTCACGGACAAACCCGCAACTCTCATGGACGGTAGCTATCCGGTTGACGATCATCACGATCAGATACGGCTCGGTTCATATCACGCGGAATCCGACACAGATACCTTCATCACATCATTCTTCGGAGAACAAACGAAGTTCCTGTCCGGCGATACATCGCTCGATGACTTCTTCCGCGACGATGACGACCCGTTCGATGACACAGAGGACTTCGTATTCGGCCCAGACCAATCCTTTGAATCCCCCACAACAACATTGAACGGTTTCAACTGGAAGCAATACGTCTTAGGCGCATACAATCAAAAATTCCAGACGATAACCTACTTCGGCGCCATCTCCACCAAAAACATTCGAATTTTCGGAGTATACAAGGAACGTGTACGCCGCACATGCCCGGAATGCCAATCAGACATGAGCCTTTACGTCCACGACGGTCAACGCCTTTGCCACCACGAATACCTCTACTACGTCAAAACCTCACCGATGATGTGCAGAGCATCGGAATATCAGATTGTGCACGCGCTGTACCTGAAATACAAGACCGATCTCGATGACGACGGTCACACGATCCTCGACTTTGCGCACATGATACCGCAGCTCGTCACACCGGAAGACATGAACATACTGTCGCGGGTGGACGAAGATATAGCGGAGCTGAGGCGACATATGCGCTCAGAGGTAACAGTACATCTCGTAAAACCGTCAGGCATCACCGAGATATACATAATGTCCAAACAGGAAGCACGTGAATGTGGATATATAGAGGAGAATGAACTATGTCCACATGAGTTAAGGGTGTCAGTAGACGGATAAAGATCGGAACAATCTTTCTGCGCAAGCAAGACTAGAGAAGATAATAAAACTCGGAATAACTTTTGATCCGCGGCCGTCATCGTGGTTAAAGGAAATAATGCCTAAGTACTACCAATTAAACTCACCCATTATGACTCCGTTACCTTTGGTGAATGCACGACATCTCTTACCACGATCAGGGTCCTGTCTGAAAATTGCTTTACAGAATTCTGGTAAAAACCAGATTGGTAACACCTTCGCCAATGGTTGTTCATAGTAATATCGTATCTCTTCGAAATAATTAGAACAGCTTTCAAGTTCATCGTCAAAAGAACTAACGCCCCAATTTCCTTCTTTCTCTTCGGGCATTAACTCATTGACCTCAGACCGTATGGAGTCACGCATCTGTTCCGGTAATAAATTAAACAGATCCTTAAGATTGTGAATTTTGGGGCATTTTATTTTTTTAGAGGACAGATATACAAACTGAGTCTTTTTCGGGTATACTATTTCTTCTGAACACAACAGTGTGTACTTCATCTGGATCTCTGCGGCCAAAGCTATGTTAAAGAGTGCAGGAAATATCAATACAGAGTCATCGTAAGAAACGGGCTGACAGGATCGCTCTAATAATAAGAGTCCTGCTTTTTTGGCAGATGCTGCACTCATCGATATGTCTTTCAGAAGAAGCTCTAATTCGCTCTGGTTTCCTTTGAAGAATTTTGAATCTGCGTCAATTGAAATTGATTCATCTGTGGTCATATCTCTATACATAATCTGGTTTTTTCAACGTTTCCATACTTGCCACCATTTTTTCTTCTCTTCGGTCACGACAGGTTTAGATTGTGCAGGTTTTGGTTCATTGTTATCTACCCATCCCAGCCTAAACCCTACATCGTATAAGATGTCTGCATACTTGAAAATATAATCAATCTCTTCATCGATCATGTCCGAGTTTTCTATAAGCCCCCTTATTATCGTTTTTTCGTCAACGCCTGCATCTTCAAGCTGAAGAACTACTTTCGCCCATTCTGCCGCCTTTCTATTATTGGCGGTCGTCCATTGGAATGGAGGTAGCTCAGCTAGAATCGCTTCGTTTTTGAATACTTCAGAAACGATTGAGCTTGTTTTCTTACGGGCTCTATCCAAGCCCTCAGCGATCTTGGCATCGTAATATGATTCTGTTGCTGAGCGTCTCGGAAGATCGTCGTGTTTCTTCTCAACTTCTTCTTCGCATTCTGTATCTTGCTTTTGCATTAGTAGCAGCAGTAGCGCAGCTCCTCCCGATCTAAACAGCTGACTATTATCTTTTTCAACATAGTCTGAAGAATATCTTTCTAAGTTAGTGACACCATCATCGACACTCCCTACTTCGCCGAATTCATAGGAGTGAACTCTTCCTTGTTCATCAACGCGCCCTACTTCGCCGAATTCATAGGAGTGAACTCTTCCTTGTTCATCAACGCGCCCTACTTCGCCGAATTCATAGGAGTGAACTCTTCCTTGTTCATCAACGCGCCCTACTTCGCCATAATTCGTGGAGTCGGGGTCTTTTTTGTAAACCCGCCCGTATTCTTCAATTATTCCAGTCGGCCAGAATTCAGTTCCTGTAGAGTATATTTCTCCGCGCATTGTCATCGCTCCTGACGATTTTTTTAAAGTTGAGCTTTTAATTATTACACGATTGTCATTCATTCGTATAAAGCGTTTCCATTATTATTCGTTCCTGATACGTCAGAATGCTTTCAGAGATCACAGTACACATCATAAAGCCGTCAAGCATCACTGAGATATACACAATGTCCAAACGGGAAGCATGTGAATGCGATTACATAAGAGAGAATGAAGTCTGTCCAAGCAGGCTGGACATAGTCAATGCTTGAAATGTTACTAAACTTAGTTTTTGCTTAGGTCTATTAAGGAAATAATCTGACTATAATTGGGTCTATCAATCTTAATCTCTTCTATACCCAATTTAAAAATCCAATCCAGTAAATATTCTTGTAATTTTTTGACTTCTTTCCTATATGGTTTCGGATCGTTGATTATGGCATTATGAAGTTCTGCTGAAAGGGCGCCAAAACTAATGGTCTGATCCGGCATATGTTTTAATTTTTCAACCAGCCAGAGATATACATTTGATTGTTTGAATTTTCTAATGACGGCACTTTTTTCAGCAGATTGTAATTCTAAGAAATCAAGAGAAGTCTCATCCAGATTATCCGAGAAATAGCAGTTAGGGAACTCGTAAGTAAAGAGTGTTTTGACTTTGGGCTTGAAATATTGGAGTATTTTCTTATTCCATGTAGCATTGGATGGATCTTCATCGATTACTCTGTTATTTACATCATTTTTCATCAATGAAAACAATTCATCGGTCATCAAAATTGAACTATCAAATAGATCTTCAATTTTCTTCATCTCCTCACTTGAAAGATTCACGAATGTCGAAATTTCACAGTTGTGGTCTTCCGTGAGCCCGACACCGCGAGATGTAAGATTTGCACTGCCAACTATGCAGCGCAGCTTATCAAAAATATAAGTCTTGGCGTGTAGATCGAAACGGATATACATTTTCCAAGAGTGTTCTTTACAATACTCATATATCTCTAAATCCGAAGAACCTTTGATTATGTCGCCGAATCTGAATCTTACAAGTAATTTTTTTGTGGGAATGTCGGACATCAAAGACTCTTCGATGAAATGCATGGCATCCATTTTGCAGTAAGCAGTCACTATATGCAGATGTGTTTTTGTGTTCGCGAGCTCGTTCCTAATGTGTTTTTGCGTATCTTTTGTGAATAATAGTTCCAAACAACCCACTCACTTTCCGTATCCAGTTTGTTCGTAAATATAATTGCGTAGCTTCACATTCCATCTATCGATGAGTGTCTCAATAAGTTCTTGATCCTTTTCATTACTCTTTTCATCTATTGCTTTTACCAGAGCGCCAATAAAAAGTTCAAAGGCCGTTTTTGCATCACTGTCTTCTGTTAAGGCAGCTAAAAATGTTTTATAGAAAACGTGAGACGTATTGATGAAGACTGAGCATGTACCAAGAGTAAATTTATAGTCAAAAATACCCGCAGAGCCTCGATCTTCGTATGAGAAGTTTACTTTGTTTTTTATGTAATTGTTTACCACTTCTGGAGATGGGTCTTCCATCCCAGACTTCTCGAGTGCGGTTTTGGTTTCTTCTTCCAATTCTTCGGGAGGAGTGTTTTCTTTTATGATGTCTGTTATTCCCTCAGTAGGGTCCTTTCCTTCGACTGTGTTTATGATTGCTGTCGCTGGCGGATTCACAACGGGTCCGGATGTTCTAGACCCTTTGCGCAGCGCTGCATTTTTCTTATACATATCTCCTATTGTGTTGTGAACAACGGAATATAGTTGAAGCCACATTGGTTGGGCTTCTTCAGTTTTATACTCGTCTGCTTCTAAAGATCGGAGTTCTACGTGTTGCTTATTGTTGGCAACACCAAACGCCTCATCCAATTCCGGTTCGAAACGAATCTCACAGCCCCACCAACGATGAGCGGGCTCATTTAGGTTGCTATAAAAATCGAACATGCCGAAATCAATTTCTCGCCTCGCTCGGACTATAGATATTCCTTCTAAGCGAGCGACTTGTTTTCCCATGCTTGTTTTACCCGGATCGTTGGCCAGTGCGGTCTGATCGTAGAAGATATCCCTTACTTTAGAAAATTTGACTGATACTGTTGATTCTTCGATTTTTCTGGACTCTTTGTTTACATATTTTACAGGTATATGAACAATGCCGTCTGTGCAATCTTCGTTTGTAAATGGTTCAAATAAAGACTCCGTGCCTTTTAAGACATTACTGGGGTCTTTTGGATTGCCCATTATCAGGTTGGGATTCATCAAAAACAGAGGATCGTTTGGAACAATATCGATCTGTTCTCCGTCGTCAGCGTCAACGAGTCTAATGTTGTGATTTCCGTCAGCAATCAGATAGCGGAATCTTTTTCCTAGTTCGAATCGAAGACGCGGGAAAAGCCATGCAACGGTTTTTGGACTGACTCTATCACAGTTTTTCCAGTGTACGAAGGTTCCACTTTGTCTGAAATCATACTGTTTATTTTCAGTTTTATATTTGAGATATTTTTCGTATTTGTCTGGTATTTCGGAAGGAGCTGGATCATCTATTTGTTTTTGTTCTCCAGAGTTTATTTTGTTTATATCAAGAAAAACTTTGTGACAATTTTCATATCCATTCTGCCATGAATATACATCTACAGATGGGCATGCATACAGTGATGATTGTGGAAGCCCCACGCCGAATCTCCCCATTCCCTTACGATCATAACGAGTTGTAAAACCTATTCCTAAACAAGAGCCGAGTTTTTCGAGGTCCATTCCGATACCATTGTCTAAAAAAGCAATTTCAGTTACACCTTTTCTGCCCGTAGCGGGGTCAAGTGTACACTTCACAAGAACGAAAATGTCTTTTGCTTCTGCCTCGATGGCATTGTCTATTATTTCAGATACGGCACTCTCGATGTTTTTATAGCCTGTGTTTCTCAAGGCATCTCCCATTTGTTGAATTATAACTATGTCGTGTGGCATGTGGTCACTCCCTTAGGCTCTCCAGTAACCATCAAAATGATTAAAGGCCAACTTTTCATCGTATTTTTCTAAGTTATCTTTTACATCTATTAAAAGACACTCTTCGTTCCCACCCATTTTCGGACCGCGTAATCCTCGGCCTATCATCTGACTATATCGAACAACTGATTGCGTTGGACGTGTAATGAATACGCACCTGATGTTTGTGGAGTCGAATCCTGTCGTCAATACATCAAAATTGATGAGAATTTTGATGGGACTGCTCTTGTCTTTGAATGCTTTTATTGCATCATCCCTTTCTTTGGATGGCATATCTCCAATGACTAGGGCGTTGGGTATGTTTTCGATAGAGAGCATTGATGACAAAAGTTGTCCGTGCTTAACGGAACATGCGAAAACGATCGTTGGGATTTCATCTTCATGTAGTTTCATGAGTCTTTGCATTATTGCTAAATTCCGGGATTTGTTTTTTCCTATTGTTTCAAGTGCTTTTGGTGTGAATTCTTTCTCAAAACCATTTTCAGTAGCAGTTTCTCTTATTTTTTCTAGCTCGCTTGGAGTAAGATTTTCTGGATATGTAAGTTGTTCTTTTCTAATCTTTGCGAGTATCTTATTTTTTTGAAAATAAGGAATTAATCCACCTTCGATGCGAGTGTTCATCGCATCTAATTTCGAAAGATTGATGTTATTCAATGTTTCTATATCAATAGTAATACTTTTGTTGTCGAACATCACAACCAATTGTCGATTTTCTGAAGTTTCTTCTGTGGCTCGACCCGGCGTTGCAGTTAATCCGATCAGAGCTCTGTCACACATATGTGGCATTTTGAACATGAATTTCTCGATAACTTTTTTTGTTTCTTCAGCGGGTGCTTTGTGGGCCTCATCGAAAACTATCAAACTGCACTTTTCAATCAGTCCCTCCATAAGTTTTGGATTAGAATCCGATAAATTCATAAGTTTTTGAATGCCACAAAATACTATGCCGTTGTAATCAAAGGTATCAGGGGAGGGAGAGTGAGAGCCATAGAGTCGATATAAGTTGATTTCTCCGTTCCCTAGGTGTTTCCAAACTGAATCAAAAGTTTCGTATGCTTGTTCCAATAATTCGGTTGTGTGCGCTATCCAAATTATTAAACCTTGTTTTTTTAGGTTGAAGTTATAATGGTGGCAAATTGTGTGAACGGCCGTTTTTGTTTTACCTGTGCCGGTGGGCATATGCACAATCATTCGAGCAAGTTCATTACCAGAAGTTAGATTGTGTAATATTCTTTGTTTTATCACGAATTGATAGTCTAATAACTCAAAAAAACGATCATACGCGCCAACTGCTTTTTTCACATCCTTTTTATCATCCGATTTGGCAAACAAATCATCGTCTATTTTTAGTAGTTCGAGAAGGTGGCGGTTGGTGCTATCGTCTTTCCATGGTCTTTCAGATATAATATTTACGAGGTCGTATGGATTTGTCGAATCTTCGGATACTCCTTTTAAAAACGGGCGGAAAGACTCGACTTCGAGGGGTTGAAATGTTTCTATTAAATCTTTTCTAAATTCCACTTTATTCAATATCTTAGTACCATGAATAGTCAGAATCATTTCTGAAAGTTTCGATTTTGTAAAAAGCGTTTTATGTTCTGGAGTCCACTCGAGCAATGTATCTACGATTTCGCTTCCTAAGTATGTTTCTAAACTTTTCAATGTGAATTTGCGCATTCTTTTTTTTAGTTCACTTAAGTCCATGGATCCAACCTCACCATATATTGTCCTGTATAATCTTGAGCGCATCATCTAATTTATCAAAGTCTTCTTTTGTATTGAAGTAACTGACACTGAATCGAACAGTTCCTGTCGGAAATGTTCCTAAAAATTTGTGAGCATACGGCGCACAATGTAAACCCGTTCTTACAGCAATGTCTTTTTCATCGAGTATTCGACCAACATCATCTGCGGCATATTGATCGAATGTGCATGAAACGACACCGACTCCTGCGTTCGTATCCGTTGGTAATATGCGGATATTGTTGTAGTTAGAAAGTACTTCTATTAGGTTACTGTGGTTTTGTTGTTCGACTTCATAGATTCTTTTTATGCTCGTTTTCTTGATCCATTTAAGGGCAGCATATAGTCCTGATATGGCGTGTATGTTGGGGCTACCTGCCTCATAACGCTCTGGTGCGGTTTCTGGCATAGACTGGTTCTGTGAATCGGTTCCAGTGCCGCCATAGATAAGAGGAGTCAGTCCAATTTGTCCAGAATAAATGAACCCTGCAACCCCCAATGGGCCGTATAGTGTCTTATGTCCGGCAAAAACCGCGAAGTCGATCTTTTCACTACTGAGATCAGTATCAATAAGGCCTGCGGTTTGACACATGTCTATCACATTGATTGCTCCGTGGACTTTTGACATGTCGCATATTTTGTGGATCGGAGCTAATACCCCGCAGACATTACTTGCATGACTGACGATAACGATGTTCGGTTTCGCATCTGAGAACTGATCCTTTATTTTTTCCAGATTGTATGTCCATGTTGTCTTGTCAAATGCAAGGACCTGTATGTTCAACTTGTAACTTTTTGATAGGTGTGCGATAACTCTGGTGACGGCATTGTGTTCAAACGGGGATATGTAAATGTTGTATCCGTTCGAGATTCGAATTCCGCGTAAGATCATGTTCAGTGCTTCGGTAGCAGTGTGTGTTAGAATTACATTTTTGCTAGGGCAGTGCAATAACTCAAGAAACATGTTTCTTGTTTCAGAGACCAGAGCGCTGGCCCTACTTGCCAACTTGTGTTGTCCACGACCGACATTCACGCCACATTCGCGGTAAAATTTATCCATGAAGACATAGACCTCTTCGGGTTTGGGAAAGGTTGTGGCGGCGTTATCGAAATATGCAATGTTATTTGAAACGTTTACACCCCCTAGCATAGTTTCTCTAACAATTCCATCAGAACCTGTCTTTTTTCCTGTTTTGTAATTGCTTCACCCATTTCATCAAGCGAGGTCGTCATATCATTTAGTAATAACTTTGCATTGTTGCTATATTCGGCTTTGTTGAAAGTCTTGACGATATCGTTGCCTGTGTCGTCTGAGAATATGACTGTGTATTTTTTGGCACCATGTGTCGAATCCTCCAACCCGCATCGATCGTGTTCCTCAATGCTTTTCTTGAAATCATTTAATTTTTCCAGGAACACGTCTATGGTTGATGGCTTCCAGTCTTCTATACGCAACCCGGTTGTGGTCTTTGCTAATTTCTGAACGAATGCATGCTCATCATTTGTGACGTTCTTCATCAGATCCAAAATTCTGTTCTCTTCGTTAGCAAACAGAAATTGTACCGTTGTATCTAACAGTCCTTCCCGCCAATCCATGATAATGGAGGTCAAGCTACCTTTGTTGCCATTCTTCGAAAATATTGATCTGATATCTTCGACTAAAGCACGTATCAGTTTCGGCACTGCATAATCAAAAGTATTCTTCACATTTCTTATTTTTTCGAGAATGTTTAGATCCAATTTGTCCATTTCAAAGACTGAAAGTAGTCTTTTGAAAAGGTATTCGAACGAATTTGGATTCATTTGCTTCAGACTGTTTATGAAGGATCTCTCTATCTTTGATAGAGATTTGTGTTGTTTCTTCGCATTGATGCCGTTATAGGTCTTTTCCATTTCTTTTGCATATTTTGGCAATGAAATGTACCATCTGTTCATGGCTAGCACGAGATAAGAGAAATTGTTGTATGATTTTTCGTATGCAACAACGTGTTCACGGAATATCTCTTCCAGTCCATTGACATATTCTGTTTTCTCCTCATTCCAATTGTCACGTACGACGGAATAATTCTGCGGGTTCTCGTTGATCTTGTTCAACAGATCCGGCGTCAGTTTTTCTTCATTTTCACCGTTTTTGATAATGAGATCTCCCTTGAGGAAATGCAAAACAACAGCCATGTATATCGGAATGATCCCATATCTCAGACCAATTCCATTTTCGCTTGATGTCAGAATAGTATATAATTCTCCGAAGTTCCGCCCTTGATCCTCGTTGGAGTCTATGAAAAATCCATGGATAGTCTGCAACATGTTTTTCATATTCTCATCATCTGGATTCAACTTGAGGGTCGATGAACCGTTGTTGTTTAGGAGCACCCCTGTTTGAATTAGAGTACTACGCATGATTGATACGTCTTGACCTGTTCCTGTGAGTCCCAAATTGGGTTCTATTTCATTCTTAAGAAGGCCCGTCAGTAGTTTTGTTCGACTGGTAGTCGCTACTCCGGATACGTTGTTCTTGTTGATCGATTCATTGTTTATCGTCGGTGTGCGACTGAATATCTTTTCACAAATATCGGAAAGTAAGTTCGACATATGTGCTTTGCGATATAGTCGTTTTTTCTCTCCGAGGTAAACATATGTCGCTCCGTCGTTCTCAGGTCTTGTATATTTATGTATGAACCCTGTGATCATTTCTGTTAGATCTTCTGAATAAATTTCATATTCGTCATTTAACAGATCATCGTCTGCTGCCAAACTCTTTAATCTTTTGACCGCTTCATAATCCAAGGCAATTTTTTCTATATCTGAGTGTTTTTGCGGCACCACGAAGACAATTTGACCGTGATGATGTTTTTCATTCTTCTCTAACTCCTTGGTTAGTTTCTTGATTTCCGATTGGTTAGAGGGTATGATTGCGTATATTATCCCGTCAGCAGAGGTCTTTGAGAGCTTAAGATCCCAATTATCCACGTCCCAGAAGTCAGAACTTTGGATGAAAGAGAAATCGAAATATCTTGTCATTTCATATTCGTCATTGTACCGGGTTGGATACATGTAGTTGTCAAATGAAGATTGGTTGAGAATTGCCTCAACTCTCAGAGACGCTCTATCCCTCTCGATTAGCTTAGAGATCTCTTGCGGTATATTCACTCCGCTGCTTTCTTTGAGTTTCAGATAATTGTTGCTGCGTTTGAGATAAATTATACATTCTTTGTTTATAAGTTCGGAAAGTGTGGAAGTGATATCCTCTATATTCTCAACAGAGTTCCTAAAGGTATCAACGATCATGTCATGAGTAGGAGGCAGTTTTTCAAATTGTTCTATGGCATATATCAGAGATATGGTCTTAATTATCTTGGCTCCGAGTGAGTTGGGGTCAACTTTACGAAGGACAGTCGATGTCAATTTGTACAATTTGTGTATCTCGCTCATATATGATTCTTTTTTCAACAAAGGCTCGAAATAATCATAGATTAGGTCTGGAGTCAATAGTGAGAATTTGTTCATATCAGAGTCTAAAAATGCGTTCAGCGTGAATTTTTCATCAGCGGATAGAAATGTGAATGTGGTGCGTTCGTTTTGTGCAACTCTTTCCGAAAGGCGCGGTAGAATGAATGTAGATACAGGATGTAATGGATAACAATCGACTATGGCGCTTTCCAATTCGTATTCGTCCTTGGAATAAAATAGTCCGTTGTCTGTGAAAGACTTTTTCAGATCGTCGAATACGTCCTTGTGTTCTTTCGTGAATTTCTTCCAGAATTGAGGATCCTTTTTGATGACCGCGGACATCAACTCATACATCTGCGAGAAATTGTTACTGAGGTGCATATGTTTGAATCTGCCTGAGATGCCTCGCCAACCATCGACCTTTTCCTTTGGAAGATTGTTATCGATATAGGTCGCTATATCTTTGTGCGATATCAGTAAAAGATGCATTTGATTTGCACCGCTCCTGTCACATTTCTCTGCGAGATCCTGCAATAGTTTGATATCACTTATTGTAGCATTGGTTATGTTAGACTCTAGATATTTGCTGAATTCATCATATATTATGTAGATTCCGTTGTATCCTTTATCTCTAATGTTGCGTGATACTTTTTCGTATAACTCAACCACGTCAAAACCGAGGAATGGATTAAACGTGCTTCCTGATGTCAGGTCTGGATACAATCTGTTAAATTTTTCGTAAGCAGAACCATCATATTCCTTCAATGCAAGGATGTGACCTTCAATTGATTCATTCAATGCTGATTCAAATTTTTTATATGTTTCTGGATATTCTTTCTTCCATCGATCTATTGTATTCAGTGCCGCTTCGAAATGAGTGTCTGGCATCAAATCTCCTAAACCTTCTTCGTTTAGAGATTGTTGCAATGCGTTAAGAAAGGATTGTGTTAGACTAGAGCTGTTGCCTCTTACGATGATTGGTAAAAGGCGTTGGTTGCTGTCAATGTAGTTCTTTGTGAAATCGTGCAGTTGAGGGTTTTTCTTTTTCATCTCGGATAAAAGGCCCTCGAAAAGAGATGGTTCCTTTTTGAATAGGATAGACGCGAGCACCAGGATTATATGGGATTTACCACGACCATAGGCTCCAATCAACATTCTTGAACGTTGTAAAGATGTCGGAACCGTGCTTAAGAGGATCTCTCCTATTACTTCTAGGGATGACGTGATTGGTATGAAGTTATTGATTTTTTGATAATTGTTCAAATCATAAGAGATGTTGACCGAACTTTGGAAACCCCTTACGACCTCAATCTCTTTTTTCTTCATAATCCCATTTCCAAGCAATCTTACATTGGTGACTCTTTTCAAATCATTTTATAATATTCTTTTATGCAATCCTCAAACGTCATCTCTTTTTCTATCCGCACTATATCAAGTCCAGCCGTTCTGATAACCTTTATGTACCCCATATGTTCAACCTTGTATAACAGATTGATTAACGAAATAATATCGAGGTTGAAGACCTTGCCTGCATTGAAAATATCATTCTGAATGGAAGATATTCTAATCTCCTTTTCGCCATGTGTTTGTTTAAGTATCGCTGCGAGTAGGATCAATGGGTGTAAGGTGTCCTTGTTAGGCGAACTTTTTTTGTAAATTTTATTTTTCTTATTCAATATGTCAATCAGCCCAAGCTCCCCCAGTGGACAGTCGATATTACTTTCCGGATGGACCTTTTCCGGGTTCGATTTAATCCTAGGAACATATGTGCTGATTATACAGTTGTAATCATCTTCCAAAGAGCGTTCAGAGACATCCTCATCATTCATCCGCAAATAATTTTGAAGATGCTTGACGAAGTCGTCCCTCGTGAATTCGTTCAATTTGAATTCATTGAAAAAGAAATACCATGCAGTTGCCTCTTCCTTGTTCGTGGCCAACATGTAGTGTAATAACCACAGTGTCCCCATTTCTTCAACATAGGGGTCGTTTTTATAAATTATTTCGCCAAGCTGAGTGAATGTCTGCTCTTTCCTACCAAACTGTGGTTCTTCCGTCAGTCCCACGGCTTGCATCCAGTACCTCAAGGCTTTGACCATATTCGCACCGATTCCGAGGACATCCATTGGATTATTATTTGTTCCCATGAATACTGACGGATCCTGCTTTATGTTTTTCATTCCCTTGCTTAACCAACCCTTTCTGATGAAAAACGTATCATGTGCTCTGAATTTCATGGATGTTCCTCCCCCTTTAGCCTCTTCATCGAGATTCATATCACACCTTCGTTCTTAGGTATCTTTCCATTAAACAGCCGCCTTCTAGATATTTGGTGGTAACACATATTTTACAATGCATGCATTTTTTGCTATCGATGTGATAGTCATCCTTAGTCATCGAAATCGCACCATGTTTGCAAAGTGATTCACATTTAAGACACCTGCGGCAAGCATTGTATTTCTTTATCTGATATCCCATCATTCTTTGCAATTCGTCATGTTTTTTGATATTCATGGTTTTAATCTTTACGGAATGCTCATATCCTTCTTGTGTGAAGGGTTGGATTGAGATAATCGGAACTTTAGTCTTTTCATCGATTATGATTGTTTCTTTTACCAGCTTTCTGCCAAGCTCAGGAGCTATTGCGCCGAACGGAACGAATAATTCAAAAAATGAATCGTTGACTGGTTTGTTGAGTTCATAGACTTTTGCATTATTTTCAGTGGTACAGTTCGTGTGACGAATTTTTATGTCGTTCGCAGCTATGACCCCGTTACCACCATTGCGGGCCTTCCAAGATCCGGAGTCAATATACTCTTCAGCGTCTGGTTTACCAATTTTTTTGGCGAAATCTATTAAAAAATTACGCCATTTTTCAGATAGTTCGGGCATATATATCTGCGACAAGAATTGCGCTTTTAATGTGTTGTTTGGGCAACACCAACATCCAACACGATCATACCCTAAACGATATGCATTATTGAAATCAAGATTTTCACTTAGTATATAGAGCCATATTTCTATGTCTCTCCAGAGGAAAACCGGTGACGCTACTTTTTGTCTGCGTATCTTTAAAGAATCGGCATCATCTTCAACGCGACGGTATCTGCTTCTTGTGATTGATTCAGATTTTCGTATACCATAGAATGTCAAGATCTCTTTGTCCGGATACATGTTGTTGAGGATTCTGGTTATTGGTCCGGTCTTGAACATGGTGCAACACCAGCGCATCATTCTTGCGGGTGGGCCGATATCTTCGCATACTTTGTAGAAATCTTGTTCTTTGTTTATTGCAGTCTTGAATATTGCTAAGGGATTGTTTTCTCTGTATCTTTGAACGTATTCGAGGGTGGAGGGGAATTCGAGAGTGGTGTTGCCGAAAACGTGCACTAAGTTGGGATTGCCGAGCGCCCGTATTGTTAGATCTGCCGTTACTGTTGAGTCCTTTCCGCCTGAAAAGGATGTAACGATGCATTCATGAGAGTAGTTCCGGGATGTCTCATTGATAAAACAAAATGCTTCGTGGCAGATATAATCGAGTCTTGTTTTGTTCGCTTTAATGAATTGCTGAATATTCTTGTTGAAAAAAATATAGTTGTTTTGTTCTTTATATATCTCTAATTCTTCTATCATTTTTTGGAGTGATTTTCTTTTATGGAAATTAATTGAAGCAATGGACTTACCATCGATGAAATATCGGCTTTTCGATGCCCATACACTTTTGTTCAAATATTCAAGCGGTTTTCCTAATATTATTTCAAGCAATAATCTTTCTTCAGGAAATACCGGACGCATATCTACACAGACATATGTAGTGCCTTTACCGCAAAGTGGGCAGATGTTTTTATCAATGCGCCCCTCCTCTTTGATGATTGGAACATTGCAATCGGAACACCAAAAAAGTCCTATTGTTTCTTCGTCCGAGGGTGTGTTTTCGCAGTGTTTGCAACCATTGTTGTCTGTTTGTTTACCACAAATTTCACACTGCGTGGACCACACCTCCGATGCTTCGTGCTAAGCTAACTTTGTTCAAAAGGTTTCCCATCACACGAGATTTTGTATTGTATAAAAAATAGCCCACGAGGGGCATACTTTATCGATGTTTCGACAGTTCGTTTTCTCCTGCTAGCAGGGCATCAGAGCACGGCCGTCTTCAGCCAGTCGTTCACATGATCCTCATACTTATCGTCACCCATGTCCCCGGTCTCAACGAGAACATCTATCACATCGATTAGTTCACCTATATGAACATCCTCGGTGGCCTCTCCTCTGACGATCACGTTGAACGTATCTGAACCTCTGTCGTACTCAACTTTTACGATACCTCTGTAAACGAATCCGTTCACTTGGAACGACAGTCCTTTGTCATCATCCAATGCCTTGAATTTCTGAGCTCCCCATGACATTACGACCATGGGTCTCATCCTGAATATTGAAAGGATGTACTCGGCCATGCTCATTCAAAATCACCTCCCTCTGCGGCCAGTTCCTTGATGGCAAGAGTGAGATGAACGATGGATGACCGCTTCTGTCCCGAACTGAGGGACTTTGCAGCCTTCTCGATCTCTTTCATCGCTTTCATTTTCCGGGGATCCGTTCTCACTTCGAAAGGATAGGATTGACCGACGAATATCGAATCTTCGGTGATGTTCTCCTTCCTGATGTGTTCGTTTATCCTCGGAACTGCGGAGATTCCGCTCCGCTGCAGGTAATAAGCGATCCTCTTCCTCGATGACTGAGGATTGTGTGCGATTATGGAACCCACCTGTCCTTTACCGATGAGTTTCTTTAATTCGATCGAAGCGTGAGCCCGCGATATGCCCAACGCAGAAGCGTTGCCGTCCTGTGTCGTATCGAAAGGCATTCCGTAAATATCCGGGATCACATCCGAATATTTGCTCAGATGAAGTATGACGGAATCCTGCACCGTTATCGATGACATCACTGATCACCTCCCTTGTTCTGTGCAAGATATTCGTAATCGTTCATGCGGAGGATGTAGCGCACATGATCTGTGAGCAGCCATGTTCCCAAGGCCTTCTCCAATTCCGTAAGTGCATATTCCGCACCCGCGAGTTCCTTGAACTTCATCCATTTGTCAAGAATGTTCGTCATTTGAAGCACCTCACAGATACAGGCGGAGCCTCTTCAGCCAGCCCTCGGCCTCTTCTCTTCTCGGGTACAGGCATTCCTGTTCACGGAAATCTGTATCGTGTTTCTGATCGAACGGATCGAACCCTCTGTTGAGGTGTATTATTTCATGCCAGAGCACGAAGTCAGATACGAACTGCGGTATCTCTTGTGTGTCGAATACCGATGATATCGTTATGACCTTCATCAGAACCGAACAATATCCGATCCTCTTCACGTTGGGTTGCTTTGTCCACGATATCACGAGATCTTCATCATACGTTACCAATCCCATATCTATGAGCCTTTGATACGATTCATTGAGATCTATGTGCTCTCCGATGCCCGTTCCGGTAAGATTCCTTGACCTTTTGAGATAAAGCGGCTGCTTCTTCTTCACGAACTCTTTGGAGGTCATCCATTTGAGCATGATATCGGAATACCTTCTCTGCTCCCTTTTCGTTATCCTTGAGAATATCGTTTCCGCGATCCCTTTGAGCACATCCTCCGGTGCATCATTCAGGTAGTCGCTTGCGAGGAACTCGATCCATCCGCAGCTTCTGCGCCACTTAACTTTGAACTCCTTGAACTGTTCAAAATCAGCGCTTACGTTGTCATATCCATGTTCTTTGCCGACCGCCTGGAATGCATTCCTGAGCATTGCCTCACTCATCTTCATGCCTCCGTGTATAATGCTGTGAGCTCGTCCCAATCGATGTTCATGATGTCATCGTCATCGAACTTTGCTCCGATCTCGTTCATTGTTTCAGCTGCGAGTCGGAAGAACTCGGAAAGCGACTCTGAGGTCAGATTACCGCTGTTCTTCAGTGCTTCTACATACCCGTGCAGGAACCATGAGTCCTTTATGCAGAGATTCGCTCTCTGTGTTTCATCTGACCAGAAGCGTCCATGATGGATACCATGGATGCTGTGCGTTCGTCCTTCGTTGCTTGTGTCACTCATTTTTCTTTTCTCCTGAGGGCTTGACCCTCGGAACGGCCATCCGAGAGGGCCTTACGTCGGTTTGAGGTCCAAAGAAAAAACAAAAAACAAAACAACCCAAACCGACGATATGCGCCCTCGAGGATAGTGTAGCAGGTCAGGCCCGGAAAGAAAAAGAGTGTGCAATGAATGGACACGCAACGCTGTTATTCAGAATGTATTCCTCAGTTCACTTGAACCGCAGTTGATTCGCCTAGATTAAAATCAACGTATTTCTTCTAAGACTGGCTGAGCTCAACCGTTTACCGAATCCCTAACCGCCTCAGGTGCGCCGTGATTTGCAGCCTTTGTATCTTCATCGTTGATCATTGCTGTGATCGCCAACAGATAACGTTCCCCTTTGGCCGTCAGTGAAATGTGTTTTATGCTTCTCTCTCCCGGCGTCTCATCTAATAGTCCGCACTCGACCAGTTTATTGACCAACATCGCCGGCTTTGCTGAACTCGTTCCGAGCTTCTCGTATATCACTGACTTCTTGATTCTCGGATTCTCTGACACCAATGTAAGGATGTCGAGTATGTACGTGTCGAACAGTACCTCTTCTGGATTGGTCACGTAAACGGAATGCGCAACCTGGCTTATATATTCTTTCGTTATACATTATCGAAAAAACAAAATCATTTTATACTCATTATACTTTATCGAAAATGTGGAGAGTGCAAGAACCTCTGACAGGATTACATGGTCACTCAGCGAAAATCCCGAAATCTTGCCCTCCACACACGGATCACAGAGAGGAATGAAAATGAAGTACAGGAAGAGGGCCCGCGGCGTATCATCCGGTGCGCTGTCCGGCGAAGGAGGAGGTGAGCATGTCGAAGTTCCCTCAGACCCCTGAGGCGACAGTGGAGAAGATGTGCACCGATCTCAAAACGGAGAGTCATCTTGCTCCCAGAACGATAGCGTTCTACAGAGAGGAAGTGAATATCCTGGTAAAGATACTCGAAGAGAATGACCGCAGCAATATGCCTTGGCTCATAGACAAGGCGGACGTGAAGTTTTTACTCGATTATTTCCAGGAGAAGGGGTACACCGTTCAGACCAGGATCGGATACATGTCCTCACTGCGTAAGTGGACCTCCCATTACGGTAATAACGTAGTGAAGGAGATGAAAATCCGATGGCCCGTTGACATGAGACCGAACGCGGATTGGCTGACCACGCAGCAGGCTGAGGCTTTGCTTGCAACCGCTAAGAATCCGATGCAGGATGTCATCGTGCATTGCGAACTGTGTCTCGGGATGCGCAGGGTGGAAGTTCTCAGACTGACGCCCGAGAGTTTCAACGGAACTTACGTTGACGTTCTCGGGAAAGGTCCGCAGGGCGGGAAACCCCGCAGGATTCCGTATCATCATGATACAGAACGTGTTATGCGCAGGTACATGGGTTATCGTGATGCTCTGATCAATCTTGCTAAAGCACGTTTTCCGGTGTCAACGCAGATCCCGGATTCACTGCTGATATGGTCCCGTGCGGAACGTTTGTATGCGTACTCACTGAAAGGTGTGAGCGTTGACACGCACCTGAAGGAACTGGGGCCGGGCATCGGTTATCCCGATCTCTCTAACCATACGTTACGGAGAACGTTCGGCCGTGAGATGTATCGATCATTGTCCAAAGAGAGCGGCGACAGCTGTCTTCCCGTGATAGCGAAGATAATGGGCCACGAGTCCATTGAACAGCTGCTGAAATACCTCGGTTTGGACATGGACGACATGACCAGAGCGATGAACAAATTCGCTTTAGGAAAGTCGTGAGAAACATGAAAAAAGAAGGGTTTTTGATGAAAATGCGTCAAGATGTTCGAAATCCGAATCATCCAGTATGTAAGGTCTGGGTACGAAGTATTCGACCCATACCCCGTATTTCGGTCTCAACGGCCTCAAAAAACAGGTCAGCCAGTATAGTAATGGCGGGCACGCCGGGATTCGAACCCGGGTCATCGGCTTCGAAGGCCGAAAGGATAATCCTCTACCCTACGTGCCCGTGTTCTCATGTAAGAAGGGGACCGTTGATAATATTA
>Ga0123353_10001205_pt1 | contig 31677 bp, 27 predicted proteins | sample TergutLab28metaG_3_FD_92763 | JGI IMG/M metagenome (GOLD analysis project Ga0123353, IMG submission 92763) | Labiotermes labralis P3 segment gut microbial communities from Petit-Saut dam, French Guiana - Lab288 P3 | ecosystem: Host-associated > Arthropoda: Insects > Digestive system > Gut ...
AAGCTTTAGTAGTCACTAGTAAGGAGATTTGCATAGAAATAAATTCTGAAAAAACTAAGCATATGGTCATGTTTCCAAGACCAGAATGCAGGACACAAACACAACATAAAGATAGGTTTGAAGAGTGAATCAATTCAAATATTTGGGAGCAACCCTAACAAATCAAAATTCCATTCATGAAAAAAATAAGAGCAGATCACAGTCGGGGATTGCTTGCTGTAATTCAGTGCAGAATGTTTTGTCTTCCAGTTTGATGTCCAAAAATATAAAGATTAAGATACACAGAACTAAAATTTTGCCTGTTGTTTTGTTTTGGTGTGAAGCTTGGTCTGTCACACTGAGGGAGGAACATAGGCTCTGGGTGTTTGAGAATAGGGTGCTAAGGAGGCTATTTGGGCCTAAGAAGGAAGAAGAAACAGGGGATTGGAGATGGCTACATAACAAGGAGCTTTATTCTTGGTACTTCTCACCAAATAAAATTTGGGTGTTCAAATAAAGAAGGATGAGATGGGCATGGCATGTGGCACACATGGGAGACTGGGTTTTGGTGGGACGATCTGAGGAAATGAGACCACTTGGAAGACATAGGCATGGATGGGAGGATTATAATATTAAAATGGGTCTTCAAGAAATGGGATGGGGGGCATTGACTGGAACGATATGGCTCAGGATATGAACAGGTTGTGGGCACCTGCGAATGCAGTAATGAACCTTCAGGTTCCAGATAATATGAGAATTTCTTGACTCGCTGAGCACCTGTTAGCTTCTCAAAAAAACTCTGCTCCATGGAGTTCATTAGTTAGTCAGGACTACTGATGATAGTAGGAAAATTTTTGTGTTTAAGAAAGTGTCACTTTTGGCATTAGGCATCATGTAACATGTTTCATATAGCACTATTTTTGTAAGAGGGATCATGTAACTTTGTTTGAGCTAGCACCATTGATGGAATTATAGCTATAACGTAACTTTCAGATAGCACCATTGATGCACCACCATCATTCAAGCCTGCAAAGAAGTACTCTGACATTTCTGGACTTCTGGTATGTACAAGCAACCACACTGTAATTTGCTTTTTAGGGCACAAACTCTGTGTTTCTTATCGTGCTAGGTATATTCTTTCCTTCTGCTGGGTGGGGTTTTCTTTGTATGTCCACAGGCAGCAGGTGGGCACATCTCTGTCCAACTGTTCACATGTATTAGGCTGTAGTATCTATTCCAAAGTCATTGGCATTATTGCCTTTACTGTACTGAGGCAAGAGAAAGATGTTCCATTGTTTGACTTCCTCCAAATCTCCCTTGAGCTCTCAACACTTTTCTGTGCAATATACTCCTTGTATTCCTGTCCAGTCATGTAGTAATTCTGTTCATGTTGTTACTGACACCCACATGATAACCTTAGCTAGCAAGTAGCATTTTGGCTGAACCAGACCAGGGGGTCTGTAGGGGAATACAAGAGAGACAGAAATTGGGAAGCATCGGTCACTGCCATCCATTATCATCCATGGAACTTCTTTCTGTGGCCTTGATATGGCGTTTAATAACCAAATTTAAAGTAGTCCATTCTGTGAATGTGGATTAGTTTACATGCAAAGCATGGCCTGACTTTAAAAATAAAGGGGGCCTGGTCATATAAGGTCAGAGTACTGTACTTCTAAAGTAAGGTCTTTGAGACCAGTTGGAACTAGAGTAGCAGATTTCATGATGATTTTGAATACACATTATGCTGTAGGTTCACTTGTCCAGATATCATCAATCAAAGTGTAGGGCTGGTGCAGTGAACCTCATGGTTGGGGTTTATAACTTCTTTTATGACAAGTTTCATGCTACCAGGCTTCACATATAATCATAAATAGCAAAACTCATGCCCACAGGTGCTGTTGTTAATTCTCTCAACAGGCATTTTATCAGACATTACCACTTCTTTTGCTTTATATACAGAATTCATGTATCTTTTTTTCTGTGTTACCATAACTGGGTTGTATGGTACAGAAAAGGAGCTTTCTTCTGTTTTTTGGCAAGCCAGCTGTTTAATGCATCATATAATCACTGCACTAGATCACAATTTACATTCATTTCACCATAATAAATATATGGTCTCTTATATTTCAATGCAGTTCATTTCAAGACAAACCTCATTAAAGGTATTCTTTTGCTGGGTGATTTGCAGTTTTATTTCAGTATATGTGGAACCATGTAGAGGAAAGCAAGTAGATTCTTCCTATCAATTTCTGTTACACATTTCTTTCCAGTCATTAAGAATTAAAGTGGTGAGACTGTTTTTGTTATTTTCTTAGTGTGTTTGTTGGCATGGTCTGGAAGTTTTATCCTCTTTTTTTCCTTTTCTTAATATTACAGTATCTTTTTCCTTTTCTTACAGTTACAGTATCTCATTTTTATCTCTTGTCCTGGTGGCTGCTTCATGTGCCCTACAGCAAACACTGTAGCCTTCCACACTAACCACACTGCAGACTATTAGCATTCCTTCTACAGGGTCCCCAACCATCCAGACCCTGTTAACTTGTCAGTGAAATGCTTCCCAGCACTAACTTTGCACGACACTTGCCCTTCTGTGGGTGACCAGTGGCTATCAGTCCTTTACCTGCCACTCTTATTTCCCAGTGTACACCTTCCTTTTCGTCTTTCACTGTTTGCTTCTCCTACCACTCGAGAATCTCAGTTTTCTTCTACCTTGCTCTGAGTTCCCACACACCACACCTTGGGCTCCAGTAGCAAGCGCTTTTCAGGACCCCCTATCCAAATCACGTTACTTATCACTGCACTGCTCTCCTGCATTACCCTTGCTTAATGCCTGCTGTCTGATGGGTGACCAATGGTGAGTTGTCTTTAAGCTTCATCCCTTCTTACACTCTCTGACAGCACACTTTACATTCTTTTTCTTCTATCCTTTTTCCTTTTCCCATCACTCCACTATCTCCATTCTTCTCCCTTCCCCTGATGGTTGTTTCATGTGGCCACTAGCCAACATCTTGGTCCTCCTCACTCACCACACTGCAGACTCCAGTGGTGGCCTTTTTCAGGGCCCCAGCTGGCCATACCCCATCACTTTCCGTCACTGTACCACTTCCCAGCATGACCATTACTCAACACCTACTCTCCTGGTGATTGGTATTTACCCTGCCCCCCTCCTGCCACTTGCCCAGTTCACATTGTATATTCAAACTGCTCCCTGATTGACCCCCATAACTTGCATGGTCAGCCCGTCACTAGTCATATTTTCCCTACATCACACTGATCTGCCCCTCTTCTGTCATTCTTCTCGAATATGGGATGAATACACTGTCCTGAAACATTGGTGACAAACCAGCCCATGCTGCACAAGATCCCAAGTCATCTCATTTTATGTGCAGTCCCCCTCTATGACATTTCATTATACCATGGCCTCATATGACCATAAACTCTGGAACATTTACCTCCTTCCACACTTTGCAGGCAAATTAAGTTTTGAAGATGTCATGTGGTTTTTTCCAGGCAAAGTACACAGACCCACAAACAAAACTGTACTATGCATTGGCTGAGGAATTTTCCACAATCCGGAGCTTGCCAATGGATATTGCAGCTGGTTACTTAGCTCTACGCAGGGCTAACAACCCCATGGGGTGATACTGTACATCTTCTGATATGGTTTTTTTAAAGTTATCCTGTTGCAAATCATTTGATGAATCTGCTGTGTAACATGGTTGTTAAAATGTTGATGTGGTTTACTTTGTCAAGTTTGCCATATTCATTCCTGTAATTATGGCCCAGTTATCATGGTTGATGGCCATTTTGTTACTAATGTGAGACATAATGCTTCAGTATTCAAAAGTTGTGCATTGATTATAGACAGCAAAGAATCCAACAGAGTAGTTGCCTGCCATATACTGTGAACCCTGTCAAAACATGCAGTATGGCTTCTATTATATAGAAACATGTATGAACATTATGCATACTTTACTTATCATACAAAATGTAAAAGAACAATGAGAAACTTTTGCATTCAACATACACATTCATTTTAGGTATGAGGGTTAATAAGCACTTTTATCACTCATGTCTCCACAATGTTACTTGCCAGTGAAACATTATTAGATCATGACAAGTAATTCCTGAAGTCTGTGGATTCTTAACAGAGTCCTAGTGTTCAGAAGCGCTGTACTATAGTTGAAACATATGAGTAGCATTAAACTCTGATCCATCTGATGCTTAACAATACAAACATCACGAATGCCACTCATTATCTCAGCTCATATAGTGAATCTCAAGATGTTTACAGCAGTGAATATCAAGATTTTGTCCTTCTGGGATATGATGCTGTGTAATCTGGTAAAGAAGGGGTATCAGCTGCCACCATTTTATCACAGTGACCCTTCTGCCTTGAAGATGGAGGCAGCTGGTTTCTCTGAAACTACATGGTGTCATCTTGGAAGAAAAGTCTTAACCACTACTCTCTGAGACAAAAAGGAACTTTGTATGCTCCTAACTCTTAACGTTCAAGACAGAATGAAAAATTGTATTCTGTAGCACACAAGAAAACTGATGTATAAAAATGAAGCAAGTGTAGAGAACTAGCAAATATGTGTAATATAGTAAATAAACCATACTTCTCCCAGTCTAAAATGTGCTGATTTCTCTTGTCCAACAAAGTAGATCCAAACTTCTACAGGATCATTCCAGGAGAATGAAATTCCCCGATGAGAGACAAAATTAACATACCCAGATGGGCCTGTTACATCGTTTGCTGCCATATGTACAAGGAATTATAAGTGATACTATGTAATTCCCTACATCATCTTCAGGGTCAATCAGTCCAAAACAAGCAGCTGCACTGGGAAGTAAAAGTTTAAGTATTAGAGGCGTCTATGAGGGGAGCAAACAGGGAAAGATGTGTGCTATTCTTGAACTACTTTGACATCCTGCTGTGTTTATACATACATAAATAAGACTGATTTGTGAGTCAATGTGAGACACAACTGTATGTTTATTATGTAACAATAAGCTATGTACATGTTTCAGTCCTGATGGACCATCAGACTATGTATGAAAATTACAAAAAGGATGATAATTATAAGCAGAGTATGTATACACATCATATAAGATATCACATTTTTATAATGTATGAAAAAGTATCCAAAGATGTCATTACTTTTTATAGCTTGGTTTGTTTTTCATTAAGATCTAACACATTAAATCTTTTAAAATTATCCACTGTTTCAAAGTGTTCATGTGGATCAAGAAGACAGTATAATTTGAATTAAAATTAACATTATTTAATAGCTAAAATTATGAATTTGATCCAAGTTGTCTTTAACATTTTTGTATGGGCATGTGGAATTTCTTTCAAACATTGTATTTCCCCACTATGAGAGATCAACATACTTGTTTTTAGCGCTGCTGTATACAATTTATTTTATATTACTCTTTGCCCCCCTGAAGTATCGTATATGTTTCCCATTTCCTGTAGGAAAGTTGTTAGTACAAACTTTTGCTCTCACATGTCCTTCTGTTATTACACTCGTCAGAGTAGAACTGTCAACATTTTGCACACCGAAAATAGTAAAAGAGTAAGAAAAAAATAATAAAAGTATCTTCGGTCACTATCGGGAAACTACAGTTGTTTTTAATGCAGTTTAATAAGGCCCCCCTATACATGCTCTCCTTACACTAGGTATTAGCTGTCCTGTAAAATTTTAGATCTTTTGAGCTGCTACCCTCTACTGTAGGAGTGTGATTTAACTTTCATAATATATTCAAGGGGCTGTGTTTTAACAAATGACATTAATTTGACTTAACATCTAGGTGTAAAAATATAATGCCATCAACCTGAGGAATGTTACGTATCACAGTTTTTATATCTGAGATTAAGATGGCAGCAAATATTAATACTGTAGTCTTCTGGCTTATGAAATGTCATCTAAAATGGTTTGAGCTACCCTGAAGATAGAAACAGCAGGTTGTGTGAAACTGCCAGTACATGGCATCACATTCCAGAAAACTGTACCCCACTTTTGTTTCCAGTATCAGTCTTTAGAAGTGAAAAGGTATACTTTCAGGTTACTCTTGGCTATCTCAAACAGTTCAGGAAATTAAATTAATGCCCACGTATTAAAAAACCTTTGTCTTACTATTAAAAGGAACATCGGTCTTTAGCTGCAGTCTGTTAAAAAAAGCCAATAGTCTGCTGAGTAAGCTAACTTCATGATACTCAAAGACTGTCAATGGATTAATATGAAGGGTACTGTGTCAGGACATTATGGAATGCTATTCTTGTAGGACAACACAGTAAAAAGTTTGTGTGTTGGGGCACCACTGCAAAAAAAAGTAATTAAACTAGTGCTATTAATATGGCAGGCTGGCATTTTGCTTATTTTCGACAAGATGCAAAATAATTCCATATTTAGGTTGTACAAATGTGCAAAGCCATCTTTCTGTCCTGTTTCTTCCAACAAATGATAAGCTGTAACACAAAACATGTTTGTTTATAAAATAAACTGTCCACAAATTAACTTTTGAAACCTTAACACAGAACAAGGTTCCACATTCCTCAAAAATTTAAAAAAAAAAGTATATTAAAAAAAATTAGTAATTTAATTCAGTTATGATATAGGACAACTAACGTCACCAGATTTGATAATTTTACAAATCATTCCTGTAAAGTCGGGCAACAGTTAAAGAAACCTTCCAGTCTGCAGTGACAATTTAACAGCGAGATCAAACTGGATTAAAAATGATGTGTCTTTTGCTGTATGCAGCTCTTTCAGAAGGAAAAACAAAAAATTATAGTGCAATCCCTCTTCAAAGACTATTTTGTGGAAGGTCTGTCACACATACAGGATCATTAAGCCACTCAGTTAAGTTTCTGACCATGTGGACATCACCCCATACTGCATTGCAACCATATCATATTTAAAATCTTGGTGGGTTTTCACTGGGTTTAATGCGGAAGATAAAGTTATACATCTGCACTGATACTACAGTACCAACTATTGGCTTATGGTACATCTGCTTCAAGTCAAAACCCTTCTTCAGGTAAAGCTCACGAGCTGCATCATGGCATTCAGATGTAACAAGCTCTACAGCAGAGTACCCTTTATCCTTGCAGAATCTCAGTGCCTCGTCCACAAGAACAGATGCGATACCTTTCCGCTGGTACTTCGGAGTCACAGCCATTCTCCTCAACCAAGCGGTGTCAGTGCAATACTTGCTTCTCGTGATGGCCACTGTTCCCACAATTTTTTTTACGTGATGCTCGGCTATCTCAATATTGTTGTCTTTGAGTTCTCGTTCTGTAATTATTGTGTACTTAACTTGATTTGGTTCTCTAGTCATGAAATACGGCTCATGGACTTCAGCAACCCAAAAACCTGTATACTCCGAAGACATGTACACACGTGGAATGTTCAAAACGTCGTTTGTCATTTCTAATGCTTTAAACGTATGTCCAAGCCATATAAATACGTACATCAGTATTATGACCACCGGTACGGACCAAAAACAGACACTAAATGGTACACCCAAAAAAATGAACATCATTGCCGATGTAAGAACCATAGTCTGGAAAGTTATTTCCCTCGTTAACCCAGACACAAACGCTGCATTAACAGTTGACATTGTTCCTTCTTTAACAATTTCACGACAGAATAGTTCATCTCCAGGTTTGTAATATCGTATAACCACCAACTGGTTCATTGAACCGATCACAAAACCTAACATGAACTTAATGTGTCAAACTCACAAACCATACCCTTAACCACCTATGCGTTTGTACAACTGGCGTCGACAAATGACATACGCTGCGAAGGCTGCAACCAAAGGTGCAACTAATCCATGGACAAGTCTGCACGAACGTACCATCGATTATAGTACTACGTTATTTGTGAGTGGTCCGTGTCATGTATTAATCCGTGCGATACAGCGAAATTTTATTCCCTGGCTTCATCACACCACTGACAACCGTTTGAAACGAACACATTTTGAATCTAATAATAAAACAAACGAAACGCAGTAACGTGATACGGAAGGTTGTACGAATTTTAAACGGCTGCGGTGTCTACATTATTTATATACACACTGAACTTGGGTTATGGATATGAATCTACGTAGTGATAATTTCGTTGAGAGAAATTAAGAGATTAATATTACCACATTCAAGAAATTAAGAGATTAATATTACCACATTCATTTTATATAGCTGGATTGCTAATTTTGCACTCTGTGATTTCTGATGCGTTTATTTCAAATGCTTCGTTTAGTGGCAAACTGGATTTCCAAGACATGGGTGCTTTATTTGCTTATGTTATTAGTAAGGACTGGTGATACCTCAATCCTCGACTGGGTTTGGAGTGGGTCTCAAGATGATGCCAATACTAGACCGAAAATTGGCAATGTCCCCGTTGTGACGGTTCCCTTTGAAGTAGCAGCTGAAGATGAAAAGTTCCTCCAAGAAGCAAAGAAATATACAAGTTTGAAGTTGTCAGACCTCGACACATGCCAGCATCATGTTAGTATATTTTTATTGATGCACTAAATAGTATGGTGAAGATTCTTATTTGGTTAAAATAATGTGTGGATTGCTTGCAGGTTGTAATGCAAATCCACAATTCATGTTCCGGTATGACAGAGGAGGAGCTGGCGAAAATGAGCGTGAATCTACTGAATTGTCAGTCTGTAGCAGAGGGGAGACAGCAGTTTCCCTGTACCAGCAAAATGGTAAGTTGTGTAAAGTTTCAGTTGCCAGTGTGAAAATGCTAGGGATTAATGGGTGTCGATCTGAGTTGCAGCCGACGGAATGAGATGTGATGTCCAGGGAACAGACTGTTCTCAGTTGTCTTTGAGAGAAGGACTGAGGCTCAATTTATTGAAATGATTCTGCCTTAAATATTTTAGGTATTGGTACGCATTTTAAGATGTATTTTGGCATGGTGTACAGATAATGATATAAGATTCTTTTCTATGGAATATCAGAGTGAGTTGGTATTCTGTGTTCAGTATGCTTAAAAATGGCATTGTCCTGAAGATAATGTCATTGTTTTGTCATACACTTGCAGGGCACAAAATCCTGCCTTGTAAATGTTTTTCATTTCTATCTATCATAAAGGACTGGGGTCTAACAGAGATAGCATGTACATCAGTCATGTGCGTAGGTAAATCTAATGTAATGGATTTCAAGAGCTATTAGTTGATTCATAATGAAAACATGTCGTGCAATAATTAATCACTGGGCTGAAATGCATTTAAAAATTCACTTTCTACCTAAGTTAAATTTCATCCTCATTACATATGGCAAGTGGTTAATACTGTTTTGAGAGACGATGAATGTCTATTTTGACAGTAATACAGGACACATGAATATGCTGTGCTTTAAAGGATTAATTAAAATTCCCTGAATGGAATTTGGGAGGGAGGAAAGTTCTAGGATAGAGTAATCTCTGTTAAAGGCATGAAATGTTGTGTACTCAGCTTGTATTATTGTAAATACAATGTATTTTTATGAACATATGGTATTAGGTATTTATTAAAGTATTTACACTCATTTATGCAAGACACTTCATTCTTAGTATTATTTTTGTACTTATTTATTTGTGGTTTATGTAGTAACAATGTCAGTAACAAACTGTATAATGTCAAGTAGTAGATTCAGTAGTGAAGAATGAGGAATGCATCAAACATGGCTTGATTTTACATCCTCTCTTGGCATAATACACCTGGAGGGACACAGGAAATTAAACAAAGGAACGTGCCAGGATAATTAGTGCCCTGGCTAGGACCTGATCAGGCAGTTCCACAATACAAGTGACAAGCATTGCCACTTGAGCCAGCATGTTTTGCATGCTGTAGCAAGTTTTTAACTGGTATATTTATTTTACCACAGCCATTAGCAAGGTATGTAACAGTTGATATGGCATTGCACATTAGCTCCTTGATAACAGACCTTGAAGTTAAAATACCAATAATATGAAAGTCCACCTGTGGGCATGGGTCTGCGCTAGTTCCATCTGCATTCTAGCCTCACAACCAATATCCCAGAGATCGATTATAATGTTAACATTTCCTCATCGTAGGTTTCCAAGTTATCAATGTAAAGGATTTTCAAGCCAAAATTTTTTCATTTGTATCTGATTGCTTTGTATGGGTGTCTATTAATTTGGAGAAAGAATGCAATATGAAGGTGTTTGAGAACAGAGTGCTGAGGAGAGGAAGTAACAGGAGAATGAAGAAAACTGCTTGACAATCTTCATAGTTTGTACTTCTCACCAAATATTATTAGAGTAGTCCAATCAGGGAAGGTGAAGTGGGCAGGACATGTAGCTTCAAGGGAAGAGATGAGAAATGCATTCAGATTTTTTTCAGAAATTCCGCAGTGAAGGGAACATTTGGCATGTGTACATGTACATGTATGTATGTATATATATATATATATATATATATACTTATTTATTTGTGGTTTATTTAATGATGCCATCAAAGAATGTATAATAAATTGGTGGCCTAATTTGAATCTCTGTCTTAACATTTGCATGGAGGGGCTGTAAAAACGATGAAAAACTTTAGTCAGGATATCCAGTTTTCTGAGCAGTTTCAAACCAGACAAGTATTACCACTTGATTCATCATGCTTGGTGTCATGTGTAGATGGAGGATGTGTCCTAGACTCGTGACACTGGTAGTGTCCAGTGACTGACTCTTTTGAACACTCCTGTAAGTCTGTAACCAGCTCCATAGTACAGATTTCTTAAGCATTTAATGGGGCCTAACCAAGTGTAGGAATACCTTGTGTTTTATGAAACCCAGAAGATAGATTACCACATTTACAAAAGCCTCTCACTTGTCCCCATTCTGAGTCACATGAATCCAGTCCATGCTGAACCATGTTTCGTGAAGATCCATCTTAATGCATGTCAATCACAATGACTGTATGTCACCTAGAATTTGTCTCTTTGGCCACAATAAGCAGTGATAGTATAGAGCACAGAAGTGGAAAAACAAATTCTAAAATAATACATTAAGGAATGAAAGTTTCACCCACAGTTATGATTTCAGAGTCTTCGAGAGTGCACAAGTCCAATGGATTCAGACATGTGGAATGCATACCTCCTTATGAACAACCGTGCCAGAGCTGTTTGTTATGCTGCCAGGCAGCAGCAGTTTCGAGCACTGTCAGAGATGACAGTCAACAAACTGATGGATACTGCGCACAGTCAGCTTAACACCATGAATTCACTGAAGGTTGTAAACAGCTGAATTAAATTTTGATGCTACTTTTATTAGATCCAATCCATGAAAGTCAGAACACATGTTCCCCATAAAATCTGGAGTTTGTGATTCTTGACATAACTCAGCGTGATTGTTGAACTGGTAGATTAATCATTATCACCACAAAGGTCTATACTTGTCAACTTCTTATAAAATGTGCTTCTTAGATTGAGTCTGGACAAAGCAGCTACTGTTGCTTTGTGCAGACTATTGTTTTTGACCAGGGTAGAATAGTGACACTCTATGACAACACTAAATACATTAACAACTGGTTTACTTGGTACTAGATTATCTAGAAAGCTTTATTAACCATAAACAAACAGAGGCCGATGGCATTTCAATCATCCATTTACTGGCAATACTCAGCTCCAATTCCAGGACTTCAAACATGCCCATGTCTTTCTCCAATTGGCTGCCAGATGGTGTGAGACTACCCATTACTAATAGCATTTGCCTATCAACCTGTAAAGGTCACTTGTACTGTATTTTCCTTTACACCTGTGTGTCATGCTTCTGATTGTGGTAGAGAAGGTGAAGGTTGTGCTGTTTACAGCCCAACAACATGCTACTTATCCCAGGAAGCAATGTAGTTCTATATCTTCATTCCAGTTTTCTGCAGAAGTGAAAATAATGTACCAAGCATGTAAGTTTCATGCAAATTATGCATTCATATCCAAAGGAAAGGAAGTGCAAAAGCTTGGGGAGGAGGGAGGGGTGCAAAAGTTGGAGACATGGTGGCATCTGGGGTGGAAGTAGCAGTATTGGATGGTGACATATGAACTGTAGAATAGAAACTAAGAGCTAAGGTTCATTTTTTTCTGATCACCAGTAAAATTGAAGTTTGTTTATATTATTGAAGTTACAAAATATCTCATGTTAGTAAAGCAACCCCATTACAGGCCTGGAGTGGCCCAGAGGGTTCCAGGAAGTTAAGGTTCCCAGATTTTGTGACAAGGGCACAGGATGGTGGTAAGGTCAGCCTTACGCACCGGCCGCCTTTACCTCCAGGAAATGCTCCTGGTACTCATTTCTGTTAGAGCCTGAGTCAACCCCAGGGCCATAGTGTGATTGGAAGGATTTTATGTCGATGAAAAATTCCCTTATGTTAGTAAACAGTTAAAAGAATGACAGAAAAATATGTATGTAATTAAATGTTGTGAGTATGATGATTACAAGAGCAAAATAGTGGTGTCTTGGTGGTTTTTGGAATGTATGTACACCATGTTACAAATGTGGTGGTGGAAAGAGAATGGAGTGTGCAGCAAAGCAAACAGGTCAGGATATAACATGATAAATTACCCTTTTAAGGACCTGCTTTCTTGGATGCAATCACACATAAGAAAACACCACTAGAAATTAATTTTATGTATTTAAGCAACCAGAAATTTGACTACATTTTTAATACATGCTGCATAGTCTCTGTTTTATTTTCCACAAAGTGACATGTATTTCATCATTTAATTTGTTTCTGTTCAAATGATACTCATGTTCATGAACCATGTGCAAAAATTTTCAGATTATACTCATGTTCATGAACCATATGCAAAAATTTAAATGCCAACCAGATAGGGTGAAGGTTAAATGGTTAGATCTGTCCATGAGATTGCTAGGTGCACTAAGGTACACATTTGGTATAACATTCTAATATTTGAAAAACTGTAATATTTGGCAAACCGTTGGTCCCAGAGCTGTTGGATATACCCGCTTTTACTGTATTTATCTTTCAGCATGCACTTTGAGCTTACACTTCTTTCATTTGGCACTACATGGTACATGTGATTTGTGGTTGCTTGGGCATATGTAGATAGTTTGCAACGGGTCTCTGTGCCATGAAATACAGAACCTGCTAGTGTACTGTGAAAAATGATTTGCTTGGGATTTAAGCTGGGAGTGAAAATGTCATGTTTTGTAATTGTGTTAACAAGGTATTAGTGTTTTGAACATGTTCAATAGTTGAGCGGTTACCGCATGTCATATTGCAGGAGGGTCAGCAGAAGTTGGAGTTGCTGACAGCCAACACAATGGAGTCTGTGTCTCTTGGTCATCAGTCCCTCATGGACCAACAGGAGAAGTTGAAAACTGCACAACATAACATTCAGGATTTTGTAGCACTGAATTTGCGACAGCTGACACGAGAGAAAGCACTGATAGCAGCAGGTCACCATGAACTTTCTAAGATGACAGAGGATATCAAGAATAAATTGGGTTAGTGTGCTTTGGCAGTTTTGGTTTATTGTATGTAACAAATGCTGTACTGAATATTGTTGTGCAGTAATTATATACTAGCTTCAAATGGGATGTCCTGGGGTTTGCTTTCAGTAATTTTTGGAAAAATTTTCAGACATTCTTCGTGTGGGCCAGATGTGTTGTCTTTTTCCACTGTCTGTGTGCCTCACTGTACATGGTTGCTGTGTTCCCAAGAATGGTCATATAACTTCAAATCACTCCTGCAAGTTTTTTTACTCCTTCAGATTAACTGCCTGTAATGTGTATTGAAAAATGACATGCCTTCTTTATCTGAGTGTAAGATGACCATCCTTCATAATCTTCAGTTTTCAGGAAGATTGCTATACAGAATGTGTTAAACTCTATGCATAATTTTGAGGTGACCCCTCATTTTACAGACAATAAACTTGAGAAAAACTTTCATCTTGTATTGGGGTAAATAGAGTAAGTCAACTAACCATTCATAATTCATAATTTTGTTGCATTAAACAAATAATTACGTTATGTGTCTTGAAAATTTCATGTGACAGAATTCAATAAAACCTTTGGGGGCTGATGGCTATATCAGATGGTTCGAGTCAGCTGACATTTCAGAGACAAACTACATCTCCATCATCAGGGTTCTTGACACCCAACCTATCCAAATGACATATCACTACCTGTCCTGGACCCATATCCTAATATGTGCTGAGCCAGCTGGAACATACATGTGTGCCATCATAATGATATATGCTCAGTGAGTTGGACTGTATGCATGTACCATTATAATAATTCCGTGTATGGACAGTAATGGTTAACTGCTTGTGAATGGAAATTTTATCAAGTTATGATAAGAATGTGACAGCTGGTGATGTGTTACTCTGTATTACTGAGGCCTATTTTTGTGATGTGACAGATGAGGCGAGTGCAGACCTCAAAAGGCAGACCAGTGAGCGTCATGAGAATCACAAGCAACTTCTGGAAGACCTAAACACCATTCTAGAACAGGTGTCTCTCATCTGGCAGAGAATTGGTAAGGCATATGCTCACAGTTTTAAGAACATGCAGATACCTACAACAGACTACCACTCATCTCTATCCTTGAGGCAAATGATTAGTTATCAACCTCCCACCCTCTTACCGTAAACTCATATTAATATTATCCTTCCATCTATTCTTCCAAGTACACTTTCTGTTTGCATTATTTGACGAAAATTTAGTACGATTTGACCATGAATGCTACGTAACTATCCAATCTTGTCCTTGATTTCACCATCCCAGTACAGTCAGAACTCCTTAATTAGAAGCGCTGTACCATGTAATCTGAAGCATATTATATTCCCAGGTTTTAAACATTGAATTTAATGCTATTAATATGAATATGGTTAATTTTTAGTTCATAGCTGTATTACAGTCCTTTCAATACTGAAACTTAAGTAATTAAAAGTACAGTATTATTGTATTTATTTTGCTGTGAGACAACACTGAATGTAAGCTAACCCATGATTTTTACATGAACTGAAAAAAAATATATAAAATTTTTGTCTCATAAAACATGAAAACTTCTCCTACCGTAAATCTAACACTGGATAAGCAGGATTTCCAACGTCAAGACTAGCAGTCTTGCTGCATGTGTTCCAAAATCTAGTTCAGTTAAAAATTGAGCTACGCCTCAGGCTTAGCATAAAGACGTGTACTGTATTTTTAATTATCAATCTGCCATGTTTATTTTGCCACCAGCTATGTGGCTTAAACTTCAGCTGCATGTATCTGCATTTGACTATGGTTGGCAGCATTGAGGAGTGCAGAAACTCAACTAATTAGATTCATAGTAAGTATAGAATGTACACATTCAGAACATACTGCTGTCTTGCAGCAAAATATGCTGAAAATGCTCCTTTGATAAGCAGTGTTACCTGCAGTGTTGAACCCTAGGAATGACAATGCTCTTAATACAGTGGGCATTTTTTGACAATAAAAAATTGTAAACAAGACAGGCAATTTACATGTAATGTAACAGTGGGGCGCATATGCATAACCATTTACCGTGGAAAAGCAATAAGTATTGTATATTCTAAGTGAATGTCTGTAGTTGTAGTTAACCAGCATACAAAGCACATGTGTCTTATTACATTGTCATCTTTGGCTTGTCTGGCTCTACAGTATTTTTCCACATTATCTTATAAATGGTAGATTTTTTGGAAAAGTTTATTGCATATGAAATGTGAGCTTTTGATGCCGTCTACAACTTCTGTCTGAAACAGTTCTCATTCTACAAAGAACTGAGTGAGATACTATTATAAATATACATTGATCTTTAGTAAAGTACCTGCTATTCTTGTCAGATTTTAATGAAACTATTTTGAGAAATGCTCAAATATCAAATTTCATACAAGTCCGTCCAGGGGGAGACGAGTTGTTCCATGTGGACACACGGATGGACAGGCAGACATGGCGAAGCTGTAGTTGCTTTTTGCAGTTTTGCTAATATGCATGTAAGGTTGGCTTACATTGAAGTATATACAGTGTATTATTTCCTGGAAGATTTGTGTAAATGTTCTTCTTTTTTTAAAAATGGACACCCATGGAACAAAGGTCAGGTGAGTGTTTTTTTGAGAACCAGTGAACCAAGATTAGCATTTGACAAATGTAAATTATCGATACCTGCCTTATTTTGTTAAATGTGGGCTTTTAAAAATAATTACAATGAGGCAATCTTCTAATTGCTCATTTAAGTACCAAAAAAATCAGTATTTCTTTCAACCACATAACAGGAAGTTTTGCATTGACAAAAATTAGTTAATCCAAAGCCTGATGTTTCAGTCTCAAGCAGTTTTGTAATATCTGATGCAGAGTACAAGTTATGAGAATGTCACTATGCAGCATTCTTTATCTTCCCTTATAAGTCCAAATATTTTCCTCAGTACAGACATGTATCAAGTCATAAATTTTACATTAATTTAATCTGTGGTTTGGAACATTTTGTACAGTGACATCACATGTAAAAATTATGGGGTATGTATGGACACATAACAGAATGGCTTGGCTTGAAGTTTTTTTGCTTTAGTATGCTGATGTTGATTTCATGAGCACTGTTGAACTTAGCCTGCTAGCTGCTTTTGTTTCAAGATAAGAGACAAGCTGCCTCACCAAATCATGTCCTGAATTGACACATTTTTCTTTTATCATGTTCTTTTCTGTTTGTGGTATATTTTGGTTATTGTGCTTTAAATTGCACTGTGTTGTTTCTGTATTTGTCCTTGTGATTGGTTAGTTAGCACATTGATAATGATTGAATTGTTGTTGCTGCTGGTGCCAGTGTTGCTGCTGCTGTTACCACTGGTATTAATCTGTACTGCAATTTATGGGAGAGTAGTTGATGTTTATTGTGATTAGTCCTGTCACTCACTTTTTGACCTTAGTCTCACTATATCATATCATTACCCCATAGTCCACATGCCAAAATTGAGAAATAAATTAAGTCGTGAGAACCTTATACATAAGTGAGTGGTATTTTGGCTGTTCTGCACAATCACAATTACACTGTGATTTGTTGTTGTTGGTTTTTTATTCTTCTCCCCCCTTCAATGTTGCACTTCAGCTAATGTCTTCAGATTTTTTTTTTGCTAGATCGCAGCACGCAAGAGATCCTTGCACAGCACGCATCTGCAGCAGCGCAATACAATTCAACGCTACACAAACTGACACAAATCAACACCACTGTCAACTACCTGCTAGATGTGTTGGAAAAGACAAGACATGTAGGTATATGTGGGCATATTCATTTTGTCTTTGTTATCAGTTTTTGATTGAAGCTAGCAACTTTAAATTGTATACATATTCTTCAAGTGTTGAACTGTATATCTTTCTTTATTTCTTTATCCCCAGCAGTCCTTTTCCCCTTTGCTTATATCCTCCACAATTTTTTCTTGCAAGACTTACTGTTTCTCCTTGAAGATGGAGGCAGTATTTCTTATATTCATCATTTTCTACCAAAGTGTGTACTGTCACATCCCAGAAGACAGTATTCTGCAGATTGTGTGCTTGAAGCTTCAACATCTGCACATGGCTGCAGTATCTTAATGTGTGAAAATTAAGGTTCCATCAGTAGTGATGATTCATATTGTAGTCTTTCCCTTTGGATGGCCCTGTTGTGATTACCCATTTCAGGGCTTTCTGGTCTTTTTAAGTTACCCTGTAAAGGCCTCTTGTTCTGGAGCTGTTTCTGGGGCACTGGACTACCTAGCCCAGTGGCTCTAAAACATCCGGTGCTTACAGCACACTTGGGATATTCATGTTTTTATTAGCATACTAGAATTAGAATAGAAAACTAAAATTTATAATAAGACTACAGTTGTTTTTAAATAATTTTATTTTTTAGGCATTTGTTATGAAGTAAAGAATACATCCATCTACCTGGGACGTAGTGCTAGTGACTAAACCATTTGTTGGTTTTTGGTGAAATTTGGTGTATGTGTTCTTTACTAAATGTTGTAGAGCAAACATGAAGTTCATGATATTTAGATCAGTGACATACTTTCCTTACAGGCATAAATAAATTGCTATTTGTTCTCACTATATTCCTTGACAGATATGGTTGAGATTCAGTGTAGACCACTTTATGCCACTGAGCATAAAGTGATTGAGAGTCTCATGACAGTCATCACAGTGAATTTCTTATTTTACTTGAGGGTGTAATTGAAATTTTTCCAGTATGTTTTGAATTTTTCTTCCAAATTTGGAAGAAAAAAATCAGTACTGGGTATGTCCACAAAAATTTGAGTGATTGTACATATGGTGAAAATCAGTGCAATAAGCCATACTTAAGGCATAACTGATTTTCTGTATGTACTTTATTGTTAAATTTATGTGAAATTTTAATACAATTTTAATAAGAGGTCTGCACATAATGCTATTGAGTGTTTCTGGGTTTCATTAAAATTAGCACAGGGATAGCCATACTTTTCTGTTGGGTGCAAATTAAATTACATTTACATTTGTACCGTGTAACTGTATAACATTTTGAAAGTAGAGCACCTGAAGTCTGTATGCTATGTCATGGAATGTACCATTTGCAATTTGGTTTTATAGAAACTTTAAATTATTATACAGCACGTGAAGGGAAAGTTGTCCCTGATTGTTTGGAAATTTTGGAGAAGAGGGAACAGTCTTGCCCCTGCTAGCATTTGAACCTTGGATTGTCTAGTTTGTAACATAACCACTGTACTGACTACACTATTGTGGCTTCTTGGAAAACAGAAAGGTAATGCAGTTCATTCCAAATATCAGTGTGAACAGCTTAAGTAAATGAAATGGTGTACAGAATTTCTACATTGGTTCGCTCAGTTTAGCCAGGGCTCTTTCATCAAACCCTTAGACCCTCAGTTAACTGTGTGTGTGTGTGCTTGCGCATGTGCACATATATAAGCAACACATTTATCAGTTATTAATTTTTAAAATCAATACACTTAGGTTTTTATCAAATAGTAACATTTTCCATTATTGTGTAAATGTTATTGAGATACCTGTCCTTGTGTGATTAATTGGTCTCTTATTACATTCAACACAACTTGAATAAGAACTAAGCACACAACATCTTGCATGCATATAGATATTTACGTAATGTAGCAGACTCTCAACAAAAGGAGTGGGGTGATGTACCTTCCTAGCCACTGTTGTAACAACACTACAGCCACCACCACCACCAACAATACTTGCTTCTTCTCTTATAATTTTCCTTTCAAGTTTCACCTGTAAGTTTCTTATTATACTTTAACTAATCACTAATATGCACCCAATTACAGATAACATACTACTGACAATTACTTGATTTTTTAAGTTTCATAATTAATTCTAAGTAATCATTCTTCTTTTCAAAACTTTGCAGCACACTTGACAAAAGCTGGTTGATTGGCCAATAATGTCCTTGACCCATTTTTCTTTATCTTTTCATATATAACACAATATTTTTCCAAGTTCATTTCTGCCATGAAGACAAGGGCTGTGTATTTAAAATGTTGGTGACTGCTTACCAGACTAATTGTGTCATAATCCAGAAGACCACATAGATCATGAGAAACTTGTCTTATTTGTTTATTGGCTGATTGACTTAACGTTCTTACATTAAGCTGACAGCTCTTGGCTCGATCGTAATGTGTTTGTGTGCAAGATGATGTGATCAGTCACCATGATTCATAGTTGTATTCATCATGATAGATCATCTTTTGACACAGCTGCCATTAAATCTACTACATTCTCTGCCTTTTCTGTTTAATACAGTAGTTCACTAGATCTTGTGGCTGTACTGCTATTTGTTTTGTTTGGATGTTTTTTGCCAACTGCTGTGTGTGGTTGTTGGTTGTTACTCATTTTTGGTTTGTTTTCATTTCGTAGGAACTTGATGAGCGCCTGGGTTGGCTCACTAACCTGATGGGGGGTACTGGCAACCAGTTGGATCACTTATACAACTGTGTGCTCCATATTCTGTACCTGATTGTGGGAATGATTACCGCATCATTTATAGGGGCCCCAACTTCTACACGTGCATTGCTACTTATCCTCGTGCCTGGGAACCTGGCTGCCACGTACCATCATGGAGACTCTGCTGCCCTCAACTTCCCATCCCTGACTGCACTCATCTTTGTTTTGACTGCAGGTATTTGAATGCACCTGGCTATTATGTTGGACCTTACTTACAGAACATGCAAGAGAAACAATCACTACAGTGAGACTGGAGGGTTTTCACAGTGGTGAACATTAAAGCTTCATACTTCTTTGATATGTTGCCATGCAGTCTGGTAAAGTTTACCCTCTTTTGAGGAACCTGAGACAGCATGTTACTTCAAAATATCAATACTTTTCTCCCTTACTACACAGTGTGACATCCACAAGACTGTAGTCTTAAGAATTGTAGTTCCCATTGCAGTGTTTTTATTCCAAGATCAAATTCTAGATTCAGTTATTAAAACAATGATTATCAAAATACAGCACTCATAAATGACTATTCTATTCAAGCCTGACACATTTTTATCATACAGACTGTTCACTGTACATATTAATGTGAGTGAATGCAGGCTTACAGAATAAAGTGTAACAGCTCAGATACATTGTGCATACAGAGAAAGTATAGCAAATCCTCACCATTTATGTTTACATTCTTGAAAAATTCTGTGAATAATGAAACCATGATCAGTGGTTATAAAGCGTGAAAACATTTGTGTTGGTGTTTTTCACATCCTGTGGCAGTCAACCGTTTCCTACGTGGCATGTGGAGCCCTTAGTAACACTTAATGTTAATTAATTGAATATATTAGTATATGTTTTGATAACCTCTATGTGGCATTCTGTCAAATCATTCGTGTCTGAGTGGCCCAAGGATAAAAATAGGTTGTGCACCACTGACTTAGGTAGGGTCCATTTAAGTAGCTGAAAATATCAGCTAAGTATGTCAGTTTACTTAACCATGAATATTCAGCCAAGCAGTGTGAGAAATTAAAATTATACCGAAGCAGACAACTCATTACTTAATCTTATAACTTGAATAGGTGAGTGAGAACTTGCCTTCAAGAAAACCAATGGACGTTTTGTGTAGCAGTATTTTAGGATGTGTTCTGCCCATCACCACATATAGAGCTGCAAATATTCTTAAATTTAAAGGGTGGGCCTTAATGAAATCTACTGTTTTCATGTATTCATTCAAAACAGTCCTGAGCATAGCAGGGAACTGCTTTGTTGTTAGTGCTTCCTTGTGCATGCAGCAGTGAATAAATTTTGCACCCGGTGAAACTGCTTTCATGTGATCAACAACTCCATTGTATTGGCTTGTCATAATGTGAACACCATGAATACTAATTCTGACATATTTGACCAAACATTATCTCTCTCCTTTGTGATGTCCCATAGATATTAAATAGTGGCATGTGAAGTTGCTCATGTATGCAGTGATATTAAAAGAGATCTGCCTTCATACTCCACTACAATCATATCTAACAGACACAAGCGTAATGGACATGTTCACAATGTCCTTGGATTCATCAAGCTGCAGAGCTTAGAAGCACCTGTAATGTACTCTTGTTGTCAGCTGTTCCATTACATTCTGATTCATCTCCAGCTTGATGTTGAAGCTCATTATTTGCCAGTGCAGGAGCATTGAGTTCCTTGCAGTCTTTCTCTCCCAGCATTGTCCTCATTATTTTGTTCACTGCTTTTAATATGTACTCTTCTGTGCTCATGTGTGGCATTTCTGTATTTTCTATAAGAAAAATTATTCAGTAACAAGCTTCCATTGCCTTCCAGTTAATACTAGCTGTAGCTGTATATGGCAGAACTTTGTTGCTTGTTGCTTTCCTTTAATTCGTTTAGTTTATTTTAAAAAATACATGGGCTTGATACATGCACTGTCCTTGTATTTTGTTTCCAAATGTCAAAGATGTTTGCTGGTTGTAAGCCTTAATTAAGGAGCACTTCATATGAAATCATCTGCAGTGGTATCTGGATACATAAAATTCATTTTTGGATGACTGTTGTATTTCCAAAGTTTGTGTTTATTCCGGGTTTTTTTTTTTTAACACTTTATTCTGTTATTTTCAGTGCTTCCTTTTTTTTTAAACCGGTGATCCGTTGTTGATTTTTGATCTGCCAGTGTAACCAGATACTGAAACAAAAATGAATCAGTAATCGTGGTACAAATATATAGTGAAACTTCAGTGATTTTTATATACGAGTATATCTGGTTGTAATCTCTTATGAAAGTTTATTAAAAAAACCGCAATAATATTTATTTTAATTGCCATTTGCTAAATTATGGATATTGGGTAGGAAAATATTCAGGGACTATTGCAAATTACAGACCTTTCTTATTTTATTCTCTCACAGTAGTTATTTGGTTACTAGATGCAGGAATGGTGTCTATTTTACGGATAACTGTGTGGTACAGGTACACAAGAGAACATCAAGTTGATACTTATTCACTTCTACTGATGCCATTCCAAAAATCTGCTGCAGACATGACAGACTTTGTGCAAGGCAAAAACATGGTGACTTGCCTGTGCTCCCTACACTTCTGTTAACTTGTATACATGGGCTCATTTAATGTAACTGGAATACCAGCTATGGTTTTCGAATATTCCATTTGTTCTTTTGAGTGTTCCTGCCAAAATGTGTCTCAGAAATGGAGGGTAGAACATAATGCATAAATTGAGTTTCCAGAATTCATTTCTGGTAATAAATTAAATCTCTGAATAATTGTTGAAGTCGCAGAAGTTCACATTTGACTAATCTCAAACATGTAACAATATATTCTTACCTTGTCGATATCAACAACATTGAAAGTGGGTGAAGATGAAAGAATATCATCATTCAAAGCTAAAGCAATGCTACCATTGAGAATGCACATTTGACATCTCATAAAATCTGAGAGTAAATTCCACAGAGGACTCACTCCAGGAGGCACAAAACAGGTTTCCTGTGAGACACAAATGAAATATTGATTATGTAAAACTGGCAACACAAACTCCATTATTAATCCTGTATATTTTGCTGAAGCATTTTAGGATCAGAATGACAATGTTTGTTGTGCAGAGGGATACATACACCCCTTGCTCTGTGGTCCATAAATGGGTAACCAATGGCTAAGACCATTTAGGATCAAATAGTAAAATGATTAGTGTTTAATAAGTTAGTAAGGATGTGACATAACTTGGATTGCTATCTGTGTATTTTCCTCGATGACCTGTGAGAAACCACAAATAATATTATAAAGGACATCCTGTCTCTGGATTCATATTTTAACCCAGAACCTCCAAAAATAGGAATGTTACCCACATGACCATTTTATGTGCACTGTAGCAGTTTTTTGGCACTCATATGAGATGGTGTATGCTCATTTTTGCAGTCCTCTACATAATCCAGAAGATGCATAATTACTGGGCACCCAAGCAGTCTGGACCCATATACTACCTCCCTGGCAGCCAGCCGCAGCCAATGTCCAATGGGTTCGTTTCCAATCCACTGTCACCTGTGAAGCCTGTGACAACTGTTATGACCCTTAGCAGCATTGCAGACAGGCTGCAGCAGTTCGCAGTGCATATGCGAGGAAGATTTATCTGTAAGTTAGATCCTGAGCAAGGAACATAAGTAAAAATGGCCCCTTTACCAAGAAGTAATTTGTTCCTGTGCACATCATGAAGGCATGTGGTACAGTGGAGGTATAGTTCCACTAAATATTATACTCGGCACTAGTTGGAGGTGAGTGGTCAGCTTTGTTTCTCGGACACTTTACACCTGGGAGAAGAGCCCATAACACCCACTGAATAGAAGGCTGGGTGAGCCTCATTGATGGTCTGGATGCTTTGGAGAGGAGAAAAATTCTTACCCCAGTCAGGAATCAAAATATAAAACTTTTGTCATCTAAACCCCCCCCCCCGCATCATGTGAACTATAAAACAGGTATACAAGAATTTAAGGAGTGAATGTAAGCAACCATTTATGAAGTGGTACTAAATTTGTAAGTTTGGTGGTGGAAGACTTCTGACAGTGGTCCTATATGGGAACAACATTATACTGTAACCTTTGCAACAAAGTTGCAAGGGGTTAACATCATCAAGCTGAATAACTGACTCCAGTTTTGTTTTGTTATGTAATACAAGAGTTTGTAATATTGTGGTCACAGAAGTTCATGATTGGACAGTATCTTGATGAGGTTCAGTCAGTTCACTTCCTTCAGTTCCTTTATCAAGATTCATTTAAATATGATCCTCCTATCTGTGCCTTCATCTGTATGTGTAAATAAGACAGGCCTACACAATTCTTGTCGCATATTTTAAGGTCAGCAACTACTTGACAGTGTGGGTGTGTTTGGGAGTATAATAGTAAAGGTTTTCTGAGATGGCTGTGGAGTTGTACCTGTGTCTCCCAAATTGTGTTTGCCTTAGTATTTTCTAGTGAAATCTGTGTAATATCTCTGTTATCACTTCTTGTACTTTTTGGTGTGTGTGTGTGTATGTACATATATGTATATGTATATCCTACTAGCAACTTGTTTTCAGATATCCCCCAACAGTGTCAAAGTTCCACTTGTATAAAATTATGTTATGTAATTAAAATGTTATCATTTGCTGTCTGAATGTGTCAGTATTTTGTGTGGATACTGCATGTCCCTCTGCTTGCAGCTGTTAATAGTAAGTGGGCCGGTCTCAAGAAGTCACTCTTAGCTGCTGACTCATCCAAAGAGGATGGCAGTTCTAATGACAGGGACCTCATTCCCTCCCTTGTGCCTGGTAGGGATGTAGGCGAAGACTCAAGTGATAGTGATGAAGTAGCCCCTCAGAACAGCTTACCAATAGTAAGTATCCTTGATTACAGCTGACAAGTGATATGGAATGGGTGTTATCACTGTTTCCTCTGTGAACTACATTACCCTTCCGGTAGTGCTGTACCTTTATACGGTGGCTTGATAAAACTAACATTAGATAGTTATCAGCCACATAAATGTCAGGAAATACATGCACATTTTAGCAGTTCTGGTGGTGCATTTACTCATATTTGTTTAATCATCTTGAAACCCCAAGGCTTATGGAAAAGTTTTGTGAACATAAATGTGTTTTAGTTTTGTTTTCAACTTTGTTCCAAACTTTCTCATTCCTTTGATTATGTGTTTAGTGAAATATGCTTGAGATACATTTAGCCTTCAGAGCACGAGCTGTATGCAAAAGCAGCACAGAAATGTATACATAAATTTGCTTAGGAGGTATGACCTTTGAGTGTTGCAAAATAAAAGTATACATGTCCTCCAAGTCATGCTTAGCATGGTGGTCATGTGCATCACACATTCAAGGCACAAATTATGTATAAAATATATTTACCCATTCAGACTGCTGTAACTAAGTGTAATATCTTTTTCATTAGAGTCCTGCATACTCAAACTATGGCAGCAGTGACTTTTTACGTGTCCGGACTGGCACACCCACTTTGAGGCAGCGCTCTGCCACACCCCTTTACTCTGCAGAAACACCCATGCACACTTCATCTCGCAGGTGAGTTTGTGCCAAGCTTGCAGTTCAGCGGCATGTTTGTAAGTAAGGTGGTTGTTGTGACTTAAGTACACTTTGTAGTACTTATGTATGTTTTGCAGACATTTAATGTTTTAAAGGATTAACATATTCAAGGAATTCAGAACATTGAAAATGTCCTGTGTTGCTCTGACAAGATTGTTTTTAATTGAGGGGCTCTTTTGTAAGGATCAATACAAAGGCAGTCATCATTCTTTCCATTATTTATGCAGACTAACTGAGCCATATGTTACAGAAATATAAAAAAGTGAAACTCTTTAAGGCATTTCTGGAAAAATTCAACAAACTTGGCTTTTTAATTGGGAAAATCTCTTAAAAGGGTAAGCCTTAAAATTATATTATTGCAATTCTGTCTTGAATTTGACATTTCCATTGCCAGAATATTATTCTATACAACCCCTCCTTTCAGTTATTTATTTTTACTATCAAACCACATAGCAGGTCACCTTTAGTGATTCAGACACATTCTTGAACATAAGATTCTTCTTGCAAGCAATATTGGTGGATGAACAACCTGTTCTTTTTGGAACTGTTCCATAAATACTAATTCTACCTTACCATATTTTGCCTTTTTACACCTTTTTTCTGGCTTAGCTATTCACATGACACTGTGTACTGTGTGTCGTACTTTAATTTTTCAAAAAAACTGTTGAGTTCCACACTTTTTTTTTGTGAGGAAAATTTTAAGTAGGATCCACCATGAAAGTAATATCAAGCTCTTCTTGAACTGAAAGCAGCTTGCATTTTTTATTTTTGATGTAGCAGACATGCTAATGACATGTTTATTGATTATTGGCTCTACAGGACAAAAACTACACATATGAGCAATTGGAAGTGAACACAAAACATGCGCAAATATTACACACAGAATACTTCAAATAATTGTAATTAAAGTGAAACGGTCATAATGTTCTCCATGTAACCCATGCTGATTTGTGCTCTAAATTACACATTGGCCATGACATTGTGCTACACTGTGTGAAATGCACGTGTGTACATGAATAGCAACACAGGGAGAATGTTATGTCCTTTGTCACCACATGCTTTCACAGAATGAATTGCTTATTTGTACCTCTGGAAATGACCATTGAGATTCACCATTACAAGATGTATGTGAGCACTAATTAAACAAATGGTAAATTGTTTAAGATTTTGATGCAGAAATGTATTAAATGGGTGTACACCTCATTGCAACATAACAATTTCTTGCCTCCTATACTGGAAATCCTTCTAAGCAGGAAACATATTAAAGGGCACTGTATATGTTAATCATATGGGAAAATTGCATACTCAATTATTCTTAACAAAGTTTCACAGTATTTTCGTCTATGGAGCAGTCAGGTGTGTTCTGTATTTGAATTAGGTCAAGGGTTTTGTTTTGGCTTCCTCTTTTCAGTTTTTGTAGATGTCATATATCTTATATCTGTATCTGCTTACCTTTTTCTTTATACCGAAACCTCTTCAACCACAGGACACAACTGGAGCTTTGAGTTACTGACCTTTTTTCAAGTTCCATATTTCTAAGCTATGTAACTGTTTACCAATTTCTGCAACTGCAGATTTCTTCTGCCACATTATGCATGGTTTTGTTTTGCTTCTATGTATGTTCAGCCTTCCACTGTTAAAACTCTTCCTCACTTCATTCTCCACAGTGGGACACCTGCTCACCCTGGTACATCTCGGCCAATTTGCCGTGCCATTTGTCGGAGTGGTCAGCAGTGTCGCAACAATGTAACCCTGGGCAGTGATGTGTGTCGGAGGCACAACGCTGACTTTTCATTTCACTGATATTGTAAGGGACAGAAACCAGGGTTGTGCAGCAGAGGGTTGTATTCTGTTTTACCTTTGTAAAATTCATGTGTTGCCATTTTGTATTAGGGTCATATCATAACTTTCTGCACAGACATAAACCAAAGACTGCTGGTAAAGGCATGGCCCAAGGGGGGGGGGAAGAGATGAATGTACCTGTAGAAGTGGGTGGTGACATGCCCATATCCCAGTCTGCATACTTTTGTGGTCTCCAGAAAACTACCTGCATATGACAAGCAGTTATATAAGCAGTAAACTGGATGGATACTGAAAAGTAATGACTCCAAAATTTTACTTAAGAGAAGCACACATAGGAGTACAAACTGAACTGCCTTTAGTTCATGAAACTTTCACCCACTGTTGAGCTGGATTTTAAACTTACGCTGCTAGAGGCCTCTGAATTGTGCTCATAAACTTGGCAGATTGTAATACAAATATGTCAGTACAGGCACAGCTGAAAGCAGTCACAGAGTTTGTGACTACAGAAAGCATGCCTCCAATTGATATTTATTGGTGAAAGTTTTTTTATGGAGAGGAATATGTAGACATCAGTACTGTTTACATTGAGCTGCAAATGCTGATGATGGAAAGCTTGAACAGGTCTCCTGACACTGAGTGATAAACAATGGGGTAGTAGACCAGGAACTGCAGTTGGCAAGGCTTGCCATAATTGTGTTGATGAACTCATTAAAGAGAATCATGAGATTTCTCAGTAGGAACTAGCAGACAAAATGACCATTTCATTCATGTGTCTGCAGGCAATAATTGCAGATATGGGCTACTGAAAGTTATGTGCGTGATGAATTCATCAAATGCTCACTCCCAAACTGAAGCAGAAATAGGTGGACATTAGCCAACACTTTCTACTGTGCTGTGAATATGAAAGTGGGGAATTCTGAAACAATATTGTGAGGGGAGATGAAAGTTGGTGCATCATTTCAAACCTGAAGAGAGAATGAATGGAATTTCATCATGAAGAATTACCAGCACCAAAAAAATGGAAGACTGCAGCGTCTGCTGGCAAAGTCATGCACACAGTTTTCTGCAATGTTAAAGGTGTGGTGCATTCAGAATTTATGGCTAGAGGCACAACCATTAACTCTGTGAAGTAATGTGAAACACTGGGAAAGCTGAAAGTATTACTTTAAAGAGTTTTTCGCCACATGCAGCAGCCTGTCCTACAGCATGACACTACTCGATCACACACAAGTGCAAGAGCAAATGCAGAAATGTAATGCCTTGGTTTCACCTTCTTGGTTCACCCATCATATAGTCCCAACTTGGCACCATCAGATTTCCTTCTCTTTCTGAAACAAAGGAACTTTTCAGGGGACAGTGCTATACATTGGATGATGAAGTCAGGAGAGACTTTGAAAATACCTTGACTTTGGCAAAAGTATGTAGACTGCAAAGGTGATAATGTGGAGAAATAACTGTATAGAGGCGAACAATAGAGTTTAAGCAAGTTGCATATTTTGATTTTATTCAAGTATATTTAGAGATTTCCATATAAATAATTATGAGACATTATTTTTCAGCATGATCTCATAATTAGCAAACTACAAGGTTTTTACATCTAATATACCATCAAAGAAAAATAATTGAAATGAATTAGGATCCATTGCTTTTGGACTGCAATACTTTGAGTGGACCAAACAGCATGGCAAGTGCCCTTGATCTCAACTAACCTGAATGGTACTTTTTGGACAAGTTCATTTTCAACTGTGCAAGTTGTGTGTCATGCTGTACCAATTGTTCGTTTGACAAGTAAAGTAATGTGACAGACTTGCTTAACCTGTGGTCTGTGAATGTTCTGTAGTTGGTCAGTGGGTGTTTACATTGAATACAATTTTTTTGGATTGCATCTGTAATTTTTTTTTTAACACAGTTCTGTGCAGGAAGTATCACATCACAATTGGTGACTCATTTTTTTTTTATTTTGCATACAAATGTTGGAAATAAAACTAAATAAAATCATCTTATCTTCAGATGGACATCGGAAAACAGGTAAACAAAATATGTAACCAAGTAACTGCAAATGAGCTAAGTGAGAGTAGCAGATAAATGGTCTGCAGGGTCAGGAGTGCTTGCTACAGTTACAAGTGTAGGTCAGAAGGTTGGGAAGCACTGCTCTGGTATTCTCCATGTTGTACCTGCATAGGCCTCAGACAGTGGCACTGGCCCATTATGCTGTGCCACTTACACATGAAGGGTGGCTCAAAAGTAGCACTCCAGCTTTAAGTTAGCTTGTTAGTTGCCATGGTAATCAGTTTTACCCAGGTTTATGAGCCTGTTAGCAGCACACAAGATATTTGAATCATTTATCCACCCTGGTGGTTGCCAGTTGGAGCATTTTTTAAAATAAGAGTACTATGTATCAGGTGGATAGGCAAACACAGCTTCTTTCAGTTCAGTCTGATGTGTTTTTATCATATGTTCCAAAATTCTATCTTTATTGTAAATTTCCTAAGTGTTTTGACACTGGCATGTTACACTTAAGATTACTAGATATACTATGAGTGCTTCAGAACAGCTCTTCATATTACATCAGTCTCGGCAGATGCCTCCTCATCTTTTGCCTGATGACAAGACAGGAAAAGATCCATTTGTTGAAATATTTATTCTGGTATGCAAGGCTGTGGACAAATTCCAGAAATATTGTAATTGGTAACGAATGTATTTTAAGATTCTTTACTCCTCAGATATAATGCCATGCAGATTGTTGAAAGGTAGACTGTTTTGGAGGAGCTTGCTACCTCCATTTTCCGGGTAGTTCAAGTAGAGAGAGAGGTTGCTTTTTGGACTACCCTGTAAACAAGGCAGCACATCCTCAGGAACATTTTTACTTACATACCAATCTTCATGGTATTGATTCTGACTGGGAAACCTTGGCTGAGCGTAGGACAATAGCACGCTAATGTGCACTTTTTAAAGCGTACTCTGGGGAATGGGCTTGGAGAGCTATATGCGACAGGATGTGAAGGCCTTACTATTTGAGTAGGTTTGATCATGTTTGGAAAATTAGGGACAGGAAGCAAAGAACAGATATAGGGAAGTATTGCTTTTTAAATAGGACCATTCAAAACTTGAACCAACTGCCTGCAAAAGCATTAGGGACTTTCCCTTTTGAACCTAATATGTTTAGAAAGAGATTGAGGAAAGCAGTTATAAATGGGATGAAGTGAAAGGGATAGAAGTGTGGCGAAAAATGTCTAAAAGTGCAGTGAAGTTAAATGAGGCAAGGTGGAGCAGTAGGAAATTTAAATGAAGTTAAGGCAAATGAGAGGGTAGTGAAGTGTAGTGAAATGTAGTTGGGTGAAGTTTAAATGGGAAGAAGTGAAGTGTTGACACGTGTATTGAAGTGGAGTAAACGTCTTAATAATGGGGTGTATATCATTATTAGAAGATATAGAGATCACATGAAGTTTGCTTGCTGCTTATATGCCCGTTTTGTTTATCACATTCTTTCATATTCTTATGGTTCTATTTTGTATCACTGTATATATGGTTGTATGTTTTGTATGCATCTGTTTAATTTTGTAAATTTTGTATCCTTATTGTTATGTATGCTCCATTCTGGGTATTTTGTTGCTACCGTCCTTTCCTTCCTATACAAAGAACTAAGTAGCGCACGCCGGTTTGTATGTCCTCTTTCAGGGAATATTTACGTGTAGGCTGTATCAGACAGACTTCACATTGTCAGCACTAGCTACTGATATTAGATCATTTATTTTATTTACCACTTATTTCAAATTTTAACACCAACTTTTAGCAGCCAGCAATCTGAATTAACCACGGTGATTGTCTTTGTTCCAAAACTACCACACGACATTCACTTCCCTCGGGTGATGCTGCTAACTTTGAATTCTTGTCCCCCACTGCCTTAACGTTCTCTTGTGATTGTCTACTCCCACACTCGAAAAGATGATATATATATATATATATATATAAGCCCTCTAGCAGCAGTTATGGTTGAACTGTACTAAACACAACAAAAGTCAAGTGCCTCGACATCTATCCTGTTGTAAAACTACAAAAGGGTCCTTGCAAAATGTCAGTTGGACACGCTTCTTCCATCACACCAGAAAATCCTGAGTGTTACTTACGACCCTGCTGTTAGAAAGTCAAACTAGCCTTCAAACTGACTAATTGCCCCCAATGTAGTGACACTCTGGAGGACTTGTAAATTTACACAAGGAACAAAGTATAACCTTATGCCACAAGCGTCGAACCAACTCCAACAGTAACAGTGTGTCACTGTGTTGTTTTGTGTATTGTTTGTGTACTGTATTATTGGCCACTAGGTGTCAACCCAATTGCAGTTAACAAATATATCATGTCATATA
>Ga0123353_10001206_pt1 | contig 31676 bp, 34 predicted proteins | sample TergutLab28metaG_3_FD_92763 | JGI IMG/M metagenome (GOLD analysis project Ga0123353, IMG submission 92763) | Labiotermes labralis P3 segment gut microbial communities from Petit-Saut dam, French Guiana - Lab288 P3 | ecosystem: Host-associated > Arthropoda: Insects > Digestive system > Gut ...
AAGATCATACTTATAATTTCCTAAAACATTGCCCAAAACATTAATTGTACTTCCAGATTCTGCCCAAATACTTTTAACATCTTTAAGAACCGTTATTTTAGCATTAGCACCATCTGCTTCAGCAAAACCAGCTTTTGTAACTGTAATATCACTGACTCCTGTTGCATAGACGCTATCAGTATTTATTTCACCATCAGCAATTGTCACCATACTATCATTTGCGTATATACCATTTGTGTATACGTCATAGTCTCCACCATTACTATTTACGACGGCCCCATTAGCTACATCAAACGTCCCATTATCTACAACAATTCCTTTATTATCCCAGATATCGCCATAAATCACATTTAATGTCCCAGATCCTTTAATAGTAAGCGCGTGATCTTCGATAACTAAAACACCACTTAGTGCCGTTGAGTCTGATCCATCAATACTTAATGTATATCCATTTAAATCTATTGTAATATTCTTTGAATCAATAGTTACAACATCATCATAATCAAAACTAGCGGTTAACGCAATTGTGCCCCCATCATCAACATTTGCCAGTGCAGCACTCAGCTCACCCGCGTTACCAGCTGTTTCTAGTGACGCCGCGTTTGCCACCACTGCCGGCAATATCACCACCCCAACAATAATCACCGCCAAGCCTATTAATATTTTTCTCATCTATCAGTTCCTTCCTTTTCTCCCATCTATCAACTCTTTCCTTTTCTCTGCATCTATCCCCTAAACAAGAAATAGCACCCCCACCTATTATACTTATGCCTACCCACTACTTGTCAATAGTAAAACACAAAAACAGCGGTGATTTGGGGTCCCCCAATCCACAGGATTGGGGTACAGTGAGGACTGAAATCACGAAAGTTAACCACTTAGTGGCGGTTCTGGGGCCCCCAATCCGCAGGATTGGGGCATAAGGAGAACAAGGGTCATAAGAGTTAAGGATTGAACTCGTTCAATTCTTAACTCAAAAGACCCTTGTCCGACGTGGCTGGGGATGAGGGATTCGAACCCCCGATCACGGGACCAGAACCCGTTGCCTTACCACTTGGCCAATCCCCAATATTCCCCATTATACCATCTCTGGCATCAAATCATATTGTTTATGATATACTCGATAACAGAGCGTGTTTCATGCTAGCAATTTAAAAGCGTGAAACCGTCAGACTTAATAGAAAGGGGGGCATTTTGATATGCCTACGCAAAATCACAAAGAACAACTAGCAGAGCTAATGCGAAAGTTTGATAACAGCATCCAAAAATGTACTGGACATCTCCGTCAGAATGAACACTTAATCACAGCAGGCGGCTACAAAGTCTGGGCCAGTTTCGTAAACGAAGAAAGACCATCCGCTGACCTCAAAGTTGGAGATTGGCTCCACACCTGGGAGGACTTCCATAATAACGACGGCATCCAAATACGCATACGCAAAGGGAAATCCGTAGTAAGATGGACAAGACGAAACAATACGTATTACGATTATCCGCAAATGTCAGCTAGAAGTGATGGCTTCAAAACCCTCCAGCGAGCAGTTGAAGACTTACAGAAAACCGATCCAGAATTGCAAGGTCTCTTGACCGAATTTGTCCAATTGATGGACAAGCTTCTGGCAGATCCTGCGTCACCCAAAATCACCCCCAATGGCTACACTCTATCTATCGTCAAGCAGACTAAGGATGAGATGGACGATCACTCACCGAGTAGTGGTGAAAAAATCCCACTCCAAACCGGAGATTCTTTCTATTCCTTGTTCCACTCTTCAAAACCCGAAGATGGCATCCGAGTCCTCGTCCGCGATTATCACTATTACCGAGTACATCTCACCATGGCCAAGACTGGCCTCTGGACATCTTACCCAAAAATGCGACATGACAGTCGCGGTTACCAAACCCTACAAACCGCAGTCGCAGAACTCCAAGCCCTGGCAGCCGCACAATCAACCCCATAATCCTGCTAACTTCACTCTTGAAATATGGAAGGAGGAGTGTGACCATGGCCTCTCCTATTGACCCCGAAATCCTCACCACCGCCACCGCCGAAGAAATCATCGACTTACTCAAAACCGGAAAATACTCAATTTTAAAGACGTTCAAAGCCAAAAAAATGAGGCTATCTGCACTCGTCCTCGGTATATTCTGCAAGATAGCTGTTTTCTTTGTCTTCTACGACCAAATACTCCGCATTGACACCCTTCGGAAAAACAAACCCACCAAGCAAACCTTCAAACGCCGTGCCGCAAAACTGATTATTTTCCTATTCCGCATTCAGTTCATCGATCATTTCGAACACAAGCCCGCCGATCAAGCCGCAATCTTCTATTATAATCATTGGAGCTACTCCGAACCGATTATTCAGCTCGCCTATTATTTTCTCAATTTCCCCGACGAACCCTGTACACTGCCAGTAAACGCGTTACAGTTCGAAGGACTAGCGCTGATTAATAACTGGTTGACTATCCTTGATGTCAAAATCTATCCCGTAATTACCAAAAGTACCCACAGAAAACTCAAAAAAGTTAATCACAAGCACACCGATCCGAAGGCGTATAAGAAACTTATCCTAAGTATAGCGGGAAAGTTCGCTCAGTATTCTAGAACATACGGCGTTATCGCGCCCATAGACAACTGTCAATTTTTCTCTTTTGCGCTGAATCCTACCCGCACGCCTCCCCATATCTTTCCCAATAAGGCCGCCTACGAAGGTAGTGACAGAAAAGCACTCGGCAATATGCCAGCCGTTATGGACATCTTCCGATCTGCGATTAACGACCACAGTCGCGAACGAGGTGCCAACGTTGTCGTCGTAGCATTCACTGTTGATCTCATTGGCAGAGTCGGAAAGCTCTTCAACTTCTTCCGCCGCCATATTGTCACTATCGGTGAACCCGAGCCTCTCCACAGTTTACCGCACCTCCCCCGAAAAGCCAGCGAGCACTGCTATAGACAACTCACTAAGCACCTTTCTCCCTGCAGACGTTATCCGCTAGAGAAAAGAAATATCTGACCAGTAAAACCACGGATTTTCATATCCGTGGTTTTTAAACACTAGCGCAATCTCCATAATCCTGCTAAAATACATACACATGGTGGAGCAAGACAAATATCCAAATCCGCAACCAACCCACAATCGCCTCGACAGCATCGAGGAAGTTGACGAGTTTTACGCCGCTATCAAACGCGAAACACTCACGCACAAACTCTCCTCCGAGCGCCCCTACTGCTATTGGACCATGGAAGTCTACGACAAACAAAACGGCATTCGCGGTGGCGGTGGCCTCGGCGTCCTCGCCGCAGACACCAGAAGGGTCGCCGAACAACTCCAAGTCCCCTTCGTCCTGATTACTCCATTTTACCCCTGGGAATCCCACCAAAAAATGCAAGATCTACAGCAAGCCGATTATCACGAACAAATGAACTATCAAGATTTCGGCTTCAGCCTAGTCGATACCGTTCACATCAAGACCGCCACCACTGCCATCGAACTCTCCGTCATCGAAAAAGTCCTCGGATCCACCCGCTTCCTCTGCATCACCGAGCCCAACTTTGGTGAACTTTATTCCGGACAGTCCGATGGCGATCATCGCCTCTATCAAGAAGTGGCACTGGGCTTCGGCGGTTACCAAGCTCTCAAGCTCGTCGGATTCAAACCAGCCGTCATCCAGCTCAACGAAGTCGCCACTTTCTTCGCCGCCCTCGCCCGCCTCGACGAACTCGTCTGTTCCGGCATGGATTTCTACGAAGCCGTCGTCTACGTCCGCAAACATACCCTATATACCAACCACACTCTCGTCCAAGCCGCCGAGGCCAATTTTGGATTCAGCCAGTTCGAACAATACGTCTTCCCCAACATCAAATCCAAAGCTATCCGCCGTTGGTTGGCCGACAAATTCACTGACGGCCGCATTAAACTCAGCACTATCACCGTCGAAATCGCCGAACTTCGTTCCGGCGTCAGCAAACTCCACGCCCGCGTTGCTAACTACCACGACATTAACGAGGGGAAAATCAAATTCAAAGCCATCACCAACGGCATCGACATTTCCACCTGGGTCCTGCCCGACATTATCAGCTATTATCACAATCGCGAAATCCTGGATAAATTCAACCTTCCCACCAGCGATTACGTGCAAAACATCGAAAGCATCACCGCCACAGATATCCGCCACTACAAAGATCTCGGCAGGGCAGAGCTCAATAAGACGCTCGTCCACCGCACCAACCAATATGGTAAAACTGTTGAAATCCCCAACGACGCCCTCATATTCGACTTTAAACGTCGCTTTGCCGACTACAAACGCCCCTGGCTCGCCTTCACCGACCCCGTCAAACTCAAACAAATCCTCGAAACCTACAACGCCCATTTCATTCTCACTGGCCGTGTCCATCTCGGTGACACCACCATGTTCAATCAACTCATGAAACTACTCGAACTTATCGACCAAGACCCCGTCTTAAAAGCCCGCGTCCACTACCTCTCAGATTACGATGAGGAACTCGGTCGCACCCTCAGCATCGGCACCAATATCTCCATCAACAACCCCATCGTCGGACTCGAAGCCTGCGGCACCAGCTGGATGAAAGACATCGCCAACTTCAAAATCCTCATTTCCACCCACGACGGCGGCGTCGCCGACATGCCCGACGAAAACTACCTCAGTATCGAAGGCGACGACGAATCCTCCGAAGTCGCCAGCCTCTACGCCCACATGGAAACCGCCTGCAAAACCTGGCAAAACGATTATGACCTCGAATATTGGATCAAAAAACAACTCGCCGCCTACCTCCCCGTCATCTCCGGCTCTCGCATGCTCAAAGATTATCTCAATTACCTATTCTAATCTCACACCAACCATAGTATAATAACACCTATAATTTGGGTCAGGGTGGCTAGAAGCCCATGACCCTTAAAATCTCTATATAAAGGAGCGTGTTCAAATTGCATCCGATTGGTTACCTACCTCACGAAAAACCCCGCACTATCCCACAATTATTCTTCTTCGCTTTCCAGCAGCTATTAGTCATGATGCCGGCCACCGTTACGGTCGCCCTCATCACCGGATTCCACACTAGCACTACCATCCTTGCCAGTGGCATGGCCACTATCATAGCTCTTCTTGTCACTAAAGGCAAAATCCCTCTCTACTACGGTTCGTCGTTTTCCTATCTGGCCGTAGTCGTTGGCATCACAGGCGTCAGTTATGGCGAAATTGCTTCCGACGAAACCATCCGCATCGCCCAGTTCGGCATTCTCATGAGTGGCTTTGTCTCCATCGCCGCTGGATTAATTGTCAAGCGTGCCGGCATGAAAGTCATCAAGAAGATTCTCCCTGCTTCCATCACCGGACCCATTGCCGCCATCATTGGCTTGTCCCTCGCCAGTATCGCTCTCACCGGCGCCATTGGCTACGACCCCGTTACTAGCACAGCATCAGCCTCGTCCTGGTGGCTAGCTATCGCCGCTATTCTCATCACCACCATCTTTGCAGTCGTTCTCAAAAAAGGCGTCCTCTCCCAACTACCCATTCTACTCGGCATCGGCACTACCTATATCATCGCTGCCATCCTTGGCTTCGTCGACTTCTCGCCGATTGTTAGTGGTGGCGTCATCGCAATGCCACACATCACCTTCCCGAAAGTTCATTGGGGCGCAGCTCTAGCTATCATGCCCATTGCCTTCGCTACTATTCCTGAAAGTACCGCACATCTTTATCAGCTAGACAACGCTGCCAATTCCCTCGTCAAAGAACGTAAAGATAAGGTAGAAGAACGCCGCCAGCAAATCACCAACAAAGTCCTCAGACTAAAAGATATTAGTAATGAGGAAGCGCAATACATTCAGGCAACCACCTCAGGCGATCTCTCCGACACCCCCACGCCTTCTTGGCTTCAAAAAGTCGAAATCAGCTCTCTGCTTTGGCTCAGCTTGATTGCCGACGGTATCGGCGACATCGTCGCTGCCCTCATCGGCGGTCCCGGGGGCACCAACTACGGCGAAAATCTTTCCACCATGCAAATCACTCGCGTCTACAGTAAACATGTCATCTTCGTCGCCGGACTCCTCGCTATCCTCTGCGGTTTCTTCGCCCCACTCGCTGGTCTCTTTCAATCCATCCCGGGCAGCGTCTTCAACGGCGTCTGCATTTACCTATTTGGCGTCATAGCCTGGCAAGGTATCTCCATCATGCACGAAGACTGGAAGGAAGTTTCCTCCCGACGCGGCATTAGTGTCAGTTCTGTCGTTCTCACCTTTGGCATCGGCGGTTCTTACGCCTTCAATGATGGCATCCCCTTCATGGGCTGGAACGTTCCCGCCATCGCTTTCGCAGCCATCTTCGGTATCATCCTCAATCTCGTACTCCTCGGTTTTGAGAAGATAGGAGACAGAAAAAATGCTGATTAATCCTGGTACTAACGATATTTACATCGATGGCTCCGTCGCTGTCCTCGGACATCACTCCGTCGCTTATGACCTCATCACTAAGCTTCGCAACAAAGACACCAGCACAGAAACCTTCCGCCTCAGCACCGACGCTCTCACGCGTATGTTGGTCTACGAAGCCACATCAAGCCTGCCCACGGAATCCGTCACTATCGAATCTCCGCTTTGCCCCCTTGTCGGTACAATGCTTTCCAGCCAATCGCGCATCATCTTCGTCCCTATCCTCCGTGCCGGAGAATCTATGGTGGCAGGCGCCCTCTCCATGTTTAAGGGCGCCGCCATTGCCCCAGTCGACATTTCCCGCAACGAAGAAACCGCCATGCCCACCATCCGCAGCGTTAAACTACCCAAAAAATTCCAACCCACCGACATCATCATCACGCTTGACCCCATGCTGGCAACCGGTGGCTCTCTGAGCTCAACCATCGGCGTTATCAAAGTTCGTGGTGGTAAAAACATCCGCTCTATCGCCATCTTCTCCGCCCCCGAAGGCCTAGAACACATGAAGTCAGACCATCCTGACGTTACCATCTACACCGCCACCGTCGACAGTCATCTTGACGACCGCGCCTATATCGTCCCCGGCTGTGGTGATTTCGGCGATCGCTACTTCAATATAGAAATCTAAAAAAGTTTGGAAGCGTCCTCCGGGGCGCTTTCCATTTACTCAAATATTACTGTTGCATCTCACCCCCATCTGCGCTATACTATTGACAGAGTCCGATATGGACCATTTTTTAACGGAGAACAATCCATGGCAATCCACAAGATTAAGGCCCAAGACGAAGCGCCCGCCAAACCCAAAACCAAGGTCGCCAAGTCCAAAACGCCGCCCAAAAAAGACCAAAAACTCGCCAAAAAAGACAAGAAATCTATCAAAAAAGAATTCAAGCCTGCCAAAAAGGTCTTCTTCCTTTTCCGACCTTTCGTCGCTTTCGGGCGCTACGTCCGCAACTCCTGGCGCGAAATCCGCCAAGTCCGCTGGCCCGACCGCAAACTCACCTGGAAAATGACCCTTTCCGTCATCATCTACGTCATCATTTTCGCCGCCATCATCATGCTACTCGACATGATATTCTCATTTCTATTTAATAAATTATTAGGAGTCTAACATGCCAGTAAACCGTTATGATGATACCCGTGCTTGGTACGCCATCAGCACCTACAGTGGATACGAAGATAAAGTCGCCGACAGCGTCAAACAGCGCATCAACAGCATCGACCTCGCCGATAAAATCTTCGACGCCATCGTCCCCAAAGAAAAACAAATCGAAATCAAAAACGGCAAACGCAAAGTTGTCGACCGCAAGATTTTCCAGGGCTACGTCCTCGTCGAAATGAAACTCTCCGATGAAACCTGGTACATCATCCGCAACACCCCCGGCGTCACCGGCTTCGTCGGCACCGGCACTCAACCCACCCCAGTCAGCGAAAGAGAAATCAATAAGATTAAAAAGCGCATGGGCGTAGAAGACCCCAAATACACCGTCAATTACGCCATCGGCGAAGGTGTCAGCATTACCGACGGCCCCTTCAAGGGCTTCGAAGGCTCCATTTCCGAAATCGACGCCGCCAAAGGCAAGCTCAAAGTCATGGTCAGTATGTTCGGCCGCGACACCTCCGTCGAACTCGACGCCCTTCAGGTCAAAAAAATCTAAGTCACAAGAAAATAGCCCGGTCAAACCAGGCTAAACGTAGTATATGCCCCAATGAATCACTGGGGCATATTCTGTACAACGAGGGTATTCCAGGCATAGTAACTAAGATTGGAGTTGCTGGATCTCCTCCACTAACTTTGTATTTGCCTCATCGTAGATGTCAAATATACATCTATAGCTGCAGTTCGAAGAATAGAGAATTATATTAAAATCCTCATTCTCATAATCTTCTCCCTCCTTAGTCCATCTATGTGTAAACGTGACCATAAATGAACCGTCATCCCGTATGGCCATACTTAAACTATCCTTCCCTGGTATAATATGAGTATTACCTAAACTGGTCTGATCCTCATCGCCAAGAATAGAATATTCATCCTCCCTACCAGACGGGAAAACTACCAATAACTTCACTAACCCCTTAGCAGCCTCAGTCAAAACAATCTCCTCCTTCAAAATAAACATGAGTTTCTGTGAAATACTCCACTTAGGTGGAGTATTTTCGCACCTACTCTCACCGTTATATCACACCTTGCACAGAAAGTCAACATGTGCTACAATGCACTCTGTTACATATCGCTTCTAACCTAAAAATCTAATAGGAAAATTTATTATGGCAAAACAACTCATCGGTAATCTGAAATTAAAAATCCCTGGCGGCCGCGCCACTGCTGGCCCACCCGTCGGATCCACCCTCGGTCAATGGGGCCTCAACATGATGGATTTCATCAACCCCTTCAACGAAGCCACCAAAGAATATAACGGCAAAAACGTCATCGTCCACATCGCCGTCTACGACGATCGCACTTTCGACTGGAAATGCCTCGGCCAACCAGTTGACGACCTGATTCGCGAGCGCATCAAAATCGACAAGGGCAGTGGCAAACCCAACCTAGAGAAAGTCGGTAAAATCACCCACGCCCAGCTCGCCGAAATCGCGCAAATCAAAAAAGATCAACTCAACGCCATCGACACCGAAGGCGCCATCAAAATCATCGCCGGCACCGCCCGCAGCATGGGCGTCGAAGTCACAGACTAGACATTCTGACAGAAATATAGTAAAATACACCTCAAAGGGTACGAAGGAGTGTATTTTTACAAATCAAGAAAGGGGTGATCTACGTGTCCACCCTCGCGCGTCGCTCCGTCACTGCGCTAATCCTCACATCTATCATTTTTCTAACCTTCCTTTTCACCGCCGAAGCCATTGGTACCAAAATCTTCCTCATCATCTGCGCAACGCTTGCTCTTTACGAGTGGATAAAACACAAACCCTGTATTCACCACATCTACACAATTCACGTCTGCATCATTATTCTGTCAGGAGCTTTCTGTCTATACGTCATGCCGCCACACATCCTCATCATCGTCATCATTATCGCTTTCGCCTATGATACTTTCGCCTACTTGATCGGCAGATCATACGGCGGAACCCTCATCAGCAGAAAACTCTTCCCCAAAACTTCCCCCAACAAAACCTGGGAGGGTTTATTATCCGGTATCCTAGCAGCAGCCATCATCGGCCTCGCATTCCAAGTCTACTGGCCTGGGCAACCCATCGATAAAACATCTCGGGCCATCATTATTTTCGGCGGTTCACTAGCAGCCCTCGGCGATTACGTCGCTAGTCGCTACAAACGCACCATCGATATCAAAGACAGCGATATTCACCTCACCGAATCATTACTCCCAGGCCATGGCGGCTTCATCGACCGCTTCTTCTCCCTCTTTACGGTTGCCATTGGCGCCGTCGTTCTCATCTTCCTCTTGCTTTAAGAAGTAGCGTCCTGCACGGCATATCGCAGGACGCTTTTTCTTGCCTTTTTTCCCAAAATAGGCTACAATAAACCAATCAAAATCAATGTTGGGAGAGCTCATCGCTCGCTATCACCACAGAAAGGATTACACTATGGCTAAAAAAGCCCCTAAAGCCCCTAAAACCACTGAAGAAGAAATCATCGCCCCTGTCGAGGCGCCCGTCGAGATACATACCGAAGCGCCCGTTGAAGCACCAACTTCAAGCGCAGAGTCAACCTCCGGAACAGATACGACAGAAACCGAACAATTCGCCAAATCTGGCAAAAAATCCAAAAAACACATCGAGGAAGTCAAGGCTGAAGATGAACGCCAATCCCGCAAAGAGCAGACTAAAACCGCTACTACTGATAAAAAAGCCGGCCCCAAGCCCATAACTCGCACCAAACTGCAACGCCGAGGCAAAAATTATCGCCAAGTCGCCGAAAAAATCGAAAAGGGCAAAGCCTATCCGCTCAAAGAAGCCGTTGAATTAGCCCTCGCCACCTGCCCAGTCAAATTCGACTCCACCCTAGAAGCCCACTTCCGCCTTGGCGTTGATCCCCGTCAAGCCGACCAAAACATCCGCGCCACCGTCAACCTACCCAACGGCTCCGGCAAAACCGTCCGCGTCGCCGTTTTTGCTCCATCCGACCTTGTAAAAATCGCCAAAACCGCTGGCGCCGACTCAGCTGAGGATGAAGATTTCCTCAAAAAGCTTGACAAAGAGCAACTCGATTTCGACATTCTCATCACCACCCCAACTTACATGCCCAAACTCGGCAAATATGCCCGCCTGCTCGGACCCAAAGGTCTCATGCCCAACCCCAAAGCCGGCACCGTTACCACCGATATCGCCAAAGCCGTCAAAGAGCTCAAGGGTGGCAAAATCGAATACCGCGTCGACAAACAAGCCGTCGTCCACGTCGGCCTCGGCAAAGCCAGTTTTGGCGCTGATAAACTCCTGGAGAACGTCAACGCCTTTACCGACAGCCTCAAAACCCAAAAACCCGCCTCGCTCAAAGGTGCTTTCGTCAAATCCTTCTACCTCACCACCACCATGGGCCCCAGCATCCTAGTCGAAAATACCCTCAACTGAAATCCAACCCACAACAAAGGAAATCTATGATACACTACCAGTATTATAGAATTGAAAGGGCATCCATATGACTAAACAACGCAAAAAAGACCAAAAAATCGCCGATAAAGTTCACCAAGAATTCGCCGAGCGCAAATTCTTCCGCGATACTAAAAACGGCATGCTAGGTGGCGTCATCGCCGGAGTAGCTAACTATACCGGCTGGGACCTCATCCTGCTACGCGTCCTCTTTGTCCTCGTCATCCTCTGTACCGCCTTCTTTCCATTTGGATTCATTTACCTGATTGCCTGGATCTGTATCCCGGAAGCCAAAACCGCCAGTGACCACCGCGCCATGGAAGGCAAATCCGCCAAAACCAGAGCCAAAGTCAAATCCTCCGCCCCACTCATTCTACGTGTCATCCTGGCAGTCCTCGGCGTCATCGGTCTCATTACTTTCATCCCCCTCCTGGTCGCCCTCGTCCCCATCACTATCGTCGCCGTTTTCAGTATCGCCTCCGCCACCATCGCCATGAAATCACTTTTCATCGCCGCCGCCATCCTACTCGCCATCCTGCTATTCACCGTTGCCTCCGTCGGTATTGCCATATCCACTGCCCTCATCACCGCCCGTCTTGATCAATCCGCCCGCATCGGCCTGCTCACCTCCATCGTTTTCATTTTCGCCATCGCCATTGCCGCTACCACCACCGGAGGTATCTGGGTTTCCCAAGTCGGTCGTAACGGTGTTATCGACACCACCCGCGAAGTCGTCGACGGCATCAACATCGAAGTTAACGAAACCGACGACCATGTCAAAATCGATCTCGGCCCTCTCCACATTGACACTCCTCGCTAGTCTGTGCTAGAATATATCCAGTTACCAAAGACAGTAGCTGACTTTTCAAAGTCTTAATCTGCTACCGAGGAAATTTCTTGAGATTTTGGTGACGACATTTAACATTTCGGTCATTTTTATCAACCAAAAAGAAAGGTTTCATCTATGGCTATCAGCAAAGACAAGAAACATCAATTGGTTGCTGATCTTAATGCGCTACTTTCCGACGCCAAAATGACAGTTTACGCCCAGTACCAGGGTCTCTCGGTTGCCGATCTCCAAGATCTGCGCGCCATGGCCCGCGAAGCTGGCGTCAAAATTAAAATCGTCAAAAACCGTCTGGTCAAAGTTGCTCTCGGCGAAATTGCGCTTTACAAAAACGCTGACACCTCCGGCCTGGAAGGTCAACTGCTCTACGCTACTTCTAGTGAAGACGAAGTTGCCCCCGCCCAGGTCCTAGACAAGTTTGCCAAACAACACCAAGCTCTCAACCTTAAAGGGGCATTCAATGGGGAAGGGAATCACCTCTCCGAGGATGAAGTCAAAAGCTTGGCTAAACTACCCAGCAAACACCAGCTCATCGCCGAGGTCGTCAATATGCTAGAATCTGGCGTTAATGACATCACTAACGCCCTCTCCGGCAATTTACACGCCCTCTTAGATGGCATTTCAGCAACCAAATAACAACTATTAGAAAAGGAGTCAATTATGGCTACAGATATCAAAAAGATTGCAAAAGAACTGGTCGGACTGACCGTTCTGGAAGTCAACGAACTCAAAACCGTCCTCAAGGACGAATACGGCATTGAGCCGGCTGCTACTGCGGTCGCCGTTGCCGCCGCCCCAGCTGAAGCTGACGCCGCTGCTGCCGACGAAGGCAAAAGCGAATACAACGTCATCCTCAAAGACGCCGGCGCTCAAAAAATCGCCGCCATCAAGGCTGTCAAAGAGATTACTGGCCTCGGCCTGGGTGAAGCCAAAGCTATTGTCGATGGCGCTCCCGCCACCGTCAAGGAAAACGTCAAAAAAGACGAAGCCGAAGCTATGAAGAAAGCTCTGGAAGAAGCCGGCGCCACCGTCGAACTCGCCTAAGCAAACATCTGACCGAAATTGTTATCAAAACAAGAGCCACCCGGATCAACCGGGCGGTTTTTGTATGTAGGCATATTGTTTTTTAGATGTAGTCTACTTCCTTTACCTCTTCGTAAGGCGATCTGGCATGACCACCTTCCCGCCAACGATTAAGCGCGTACTGGAACAGTTCGGGAAAACGTAAATCCGAAACCGGGATCGCCATGAGTTCTTCTTCGGTCATAAATTCCATCTTCTCCGTGCTTCTCTCATATTCGCCCTGCGCATAAGATAACAAGTGAACTAAAAATATCTCGACTGTGGCCATCTCTTTCTTACCAGCTTCATTCTCATAAAAGCCATGCATAGATCCTAGATGTCCAGCCAATCCCGCCTCATAATACCCAGTTTCTTCCTTCACGCCTCGAATCGCAGCTACCCAATACTTCTCTCCCTTGGTATCTTTGACATGTTCAGTCACAAAATTCCATTTTCCCTTCTCAAAAATTACCAAGATCCTATTAGTATTTGTTCCGCGTCCTAATACTAACGAACAAGCGACCTCTGCTGCCATGTGCAACACCCCCTTTCTTTCGCATAATTCTCTCATTATACCACAGAATTCATCGTAAGTCCACCTAGGCAAAATTACAACGATTTTACGATAATATCCGTTATTACCGTGGAAAACCTAGGGCGGTATTTTTCGAACATATGATTTTTCCAGTTAAAAAGACAACAATTTCCCTATGGCATTTTTGAGCGGGTAACGTTAGTGGGACCCCCTCAAAAATCCATTAGGCGAAATGTTGTCTTTTTAACAATTGCGAGCGAATCATGGTTCGAAAAATACCACCCTAGGTTTTCCACAAGCATTAACGATTATTATTGACAAGTTTTAGCCCACATCATAATATAATACTAATACTATACTTAACAGACAGGATGCGAGGATGTCTGAATTACCAGAAAAACAAATAAAACGTTTGCGAAGCCTAATCAGCGACGCTGAGACCAACTTGGCCGCTGCCAAGGAATTACTCATTTCCGTTTTGGGCGACGGCGAGGTTATTGCTGCACCAGCCGCCAAGATCGAAAACCCCGAAGGCAAAGTTATAGAAGGCGTCTTCGACGGCCAAATCATGATCGGACCCGACGGCAAGAATTACCCTGTTCCCGCCAATTACGCCAGTAAATCCAAGCTAGTTGAAGGCGACATCCTGAAGCTCACTATTGCCGAAGACGGCAAATTCCTCTACAAACAAATTGGCCCCGTCGACCGCAAGACCCTTATCGGTACTCTCACCTCCCACGACGACCAATTCTTCGTCGAAGCCAATGGCAAAGAATACAAGATCCTTTACGCCTCCGTTACCTATTTCAAGCTCAAACTCGGCGACCAAGTCACTGTAACTATCCCCGCCGACAACACCGATGCCACCTGGGGCGCCGTCGAAGCCAGTCTATAGTTTTAGCACAAAAACAGCGGGAGATTTTACTCTCCCGCCGCATTGACATAAATCGCCTAACCAGCTAACTTGTCGATATGTCGCATTATGAGGACAGCTATTATACAACCGAAGCCAGTATGGAGCAAGAAATTAAAAGTAAATAGCCCTGCAACAACACAGTGATCGTTCGTTCCTCTACTACGAAAAATTTTTTCAAAAACAATATACGCAAGTATAACAGCGCTGATAATAAGTAGAAAGCCAATAGCGATCAAGTACGAGTAATCCGGATCCATAAGACCATCACCTCCCCATAAATTATTCCGGATAACCTATATTATTATGATACCATACACATAACAAAAAATCAATAGCAACTTTCCGCCCCTTATCTGGTATATTTAGATTAATGGGTAAGGCGTTGTATCGGAAATATCGACCTCGATCGCTGTCCGAAGTTGTCGGACAGCCACATATTACCAATGCCCTCGAAAAATCCCTTAAATCCGGCAAAATTTCCCATGCCTATCTCTTTATCGGACCGCGCGGCACCGGCAAAACCTCAGTCGCTCGCATCCTCGCCCACGAGATTAATGGTTTCAAATACGAACTCGAAGATGAATATCTCGACATTCTCGAAATCGACGCCGCCAGCAACACCGGCGTCGATAATGTCCGCTCTCTGCGCGAAAACGCACAGCTCACCCCCACTCAAGGGAAATATAAAGTCTATATCATCGACGAGGTCCACATGCTCAGCAAATCCGCCTTCAACGCTCTACTCAAAACTCTCGAAGAACCTCCCGCTCACGTCATTTTCGTCATGGCCACCACCGACGCCCACAAAGTCCCCATCACCATCACTTCGCGCTCCCAAACCTACACCTTCAAACTAGCCTCCACGGACACCATCGCCGACCACCTCACCCACATCACCAAGTCTGAAAAAATCAAAATCGACAGCGACGCCATCAATCTCATCGCCAAGCGTAGCGGTGGATCTTTTCGCGACGCCATCTCTCTGTTAGACCAAATCTCTACCTCAACTGCCGGATGTATCACCTGCGCTCTACTCAATGACGCTTTCGGACTACCGAGCGACGAGCTCATCGTCACCCTCCTGAACTCATATTCATCCGGAGATCTCACCCGCGCCCGATCCACCCTTCAGGACCTGCTAGAACAGGGAATTAAACCCGAAATCATCGCCGAAGACCTCATCGCATCCATCATCACCGACCTCAAACCAACCTTCCTCCCCCTCCTCAATCAACTCCTCGACATTCCCTCCTCCTCTCGCCCCGAAGTCAAACTCCTCCTCACCCTCCTCGGCGCCCCAGCTTCTGTCGCTGACTTCTCAGAGCACGGACTCGGGGCTGGCCCGTCGTTACGGGCAGCCACCACGTCCTCACTGCCTCTGTCGTCACAGAAGGCAGAGGCTCCTCAAAGCCTAGCGACAGAAGCTGTGAATAAGGAGTCCACCAACAAACTTCAGGAAGATCGCGAACCAACATCTTTTAAGGAAGCTGTGGAAGAGGGGCGCGCTGCGCCCCTACTTCCAGCCGAACGCGAGGGGCGAAGCCCTGTGAAGACAGGAGCTTCCCCCGAAGTGTCTTCTGAAAAAGATGTTGGTTCGCGATCTTCCTGGACAGAGCTACTTGATATCATTCATAATGATAACCCAGCCTTCCACTCCTTGCTAACTCACGCCACCGGGCAATACGACCAGAATACGCTCAACATCTACATCAAAAACAAAATGGTCCGCAACAAGATCGACCAAAAACTCAAATATCTCGCCTCTTTCCTGCCTGAAGACACCAATATCCAGCTCAACGACCAAGCGACAACTCCCGCCGACCCCCTAATCAACGATTTATCCTCTATCTTTGGCAACGTCGAGGAGGTAGAATTAGAACATGACGGATAAACGCATTGCCCCCCAGGACATCGAAGCCGAAAAATCTCTGCTCGGTGCCATCCTGATTTCCGAATCACCTCTCCCCGATGTTGTCGAAATCATTAAGCCAGCAGATTTCTATGACGACCGCCACCAACACATTTTCGAAGCCATGTGGACCCTCTACGAACGCCACAAACCTGTCGACCTCCTCACTGTCACCGCCCAACTACGTAGCAAGAAACTCCTCGACAAAGCCGGTGGTTCCACCTACCTCTCCGAACTCACCAACTACGTTCCCACCTCTGCCCACGCCAAGGCCTACGCCGAACTAGTAGCTCGTGCCGCGGTTCGCCGTCGCCTCATCGTCGCCGCCGCCGAAATAACCGAACAAGCCTATGACGGCGAGAGCGAAACCATTGAACTTCTCGGCGAAGCTGAAAAGTCTCTTTTTGCTGTCTCTGATCAAAACCTCAAATCCGACCTCATATCCATCAGCGATCTCCTCAGCGAAACCTTCGATCACCTGGAAAATCTCCACAAAAACAAAGGCGCCATCTCTGGCGTCAAATCCGGCTTCCCAGATTTCGACCGCATTACCGCCGGATTCCACGCCTCCGACCTCGTTATTCTCGCCGCCCGCCCCGCCATGGGCAAAACCGCCCTCGCCCTCAACTTCGCCCGCAACGTCGCCTCCATCAACCAAAAAGACGTCCTGATTTTCTCTCTAGAAATGGGTAAGGAGCAACTCATCAATCGCATGCTCGCCGACGCTTCCGGCATTGACAGCTTCAAACTCGAAACCGGCAATTTCAGCGGCGACGATTTCGCTCTGATTAGCGAAGCTATGGCCGAACTATCCGAAGCCCCCATTTTCATCGACGACACCCCTGGCATGACCATCATGGAAATGCGCACCAAAGCCCGTCGCGCCGCCCACGAGCATCAACTCGGCCTGATTATCGTCGACTATCTTCAGCTCATGAATAGTTCCGGCAAACGTAGTCAAGAAAATCGCGTCCAAGAAGTCTCCGAAATTTCCCGCGGCCTCAAACTCATCGCCAGGGAACTCAACGTCCCTGTCCTTGCCCTCTCCCAACTTTCCCGCCTGGTCGAATCCCGCAACCCCCAAATCCCTATGCTCTCCGACCTGCGCGAATCCGGCTCTATCGAGCAAGACGCCGACCTCGTCATGTTTATGTACCGTGAAGATTACTACAACCCCGAAACCGAACGCCAAAACCTCACCGACATCATCGTCAGCAAACACCGCCGCGGCCCCACCGGCAAAATCGAACTCTTCTTCGACAAATCCCGCGTCCGCTTCATGTCACTCGACAAAAAACATGGGTAGAAATATAGGATATTAGGTTTTCCCGACTGCCAAAAAGGATTTTACCAAACAATTTTCGACAATATATTAGATTAAAAATGTTTTTGACGTATATTCCAGACGATACCAAGAGGTTCGTCCTGAAAGGACGGTTCTCTTGGCTATCCTGTGTATGACGTCAAAAAATTTTTAGTCAATTGGAAAAAATTCGTTTGGTAAAATCCTTTATAGCATTCATGTTATACTATAAGCAACATGAAGCTCCGCATCGACAAGCTATTCCTCTACCGCCATCGTTTCGTCATCGGTTTCAGCCTGCTTGCCATCACCTTCGTCATCGTCTTGACTCTTCTCCCCTTCATCGCCCCCGGCAGTCTCAGCGTCGCCGAAATGCAATCCGCCGTCAACTCCAATAACATCCTCGCCAATTTCACCGCAGGCAACCACGTTAACCTCCCTTACCACCTCCTCCAATATGCCTCCATCAACATCTTCGGTCTCTCGCTCTACTCCATCAAACTCCCCTCCATCATCCTCGGTATCGTCACCGGCGTCCTGCTCATCCTCCTGCTCAACCGCTGGTTCAAAACCAACGTCGCCCTACTGGCCTCCATCATCACCGTTTTTTCACCAATTTTCTTATTCCTCGCCGGCTCCGGCACCCCCGCCATCCTCTACATCTTCTGGATTACTCTTATCCTTTGGCTCGGCGCTAAAATCGTCGGCGAAAAAAGCGTCTCTCCTCTCATTTTTCTTACCTTCGTCGCCTCCGTCATCCTCTCCATCTACACCCCACACCTCATCTATATCGCAATTGGCATCGGTCTGGTCGCCATCACTCGTCCCCACATCCGCTTCGCCATCAAAAAAACCAAACTCCCTCAACTCATCATCGCCGCCTCCGTCATCGCCTTGCTACTCGTGCCACTGATTGTCGCCTGCGTTGTCCGCCTCACTACGCTCCAGGAGATTCTCTACACCACTCAGCCCGCTAGCTACATCGACAACATCGTCGGCGCCTTTACTCCCTTTTTCTCTTTCAGCGCCGCCATCGAAAGCCCCCTCCTATCGCCACTATTCGGTCTAGCCACCGTTACTCTCATCATCATCGGCATCATCGCCTCCATGCGCGTTCTTTTCACCAGTCGCAACACCGCGCTCAGCTCACTCGTCATCTTCGCCATTATTATCGCCGGCTTCAACCCAGACGCCGCCGTCATCATCTTCATCCCCGCCGCCATCCTAGTCGCCGCTGGCCTCGAATCCGTCCTCGAAAAATGGTACTCACTCTTTCCTAACAACCCCTACGCCCGCATCTTTGGCATCTTCCCAGTCTCTGCCTTTGTCGCCATCATCGTCATCTCTGGACTCTCTTATACCATCTTCGGCTATCATTATTCACCCACTGTCGCTCGCGAATTTAACGACGATCTTACCCTAGTCAACCAACATCTCCCCTCCGGCACCACTCTGCTCACAGCCGAAGACAGTCTAGAATACAATTTCTTCAAAATCCTCGAAAACGACAACCGCATCACCGTCGCTTTCAATCTCCCCGATCGCACCGATACCTGCATTGCCAGCCTTGGTCGCTGGTCAAAACCGATCGAACTACCAATTACTACCATTATCACCTCGTCAAAATCCCAAAATTCTGATAGACTTTATCTATACAATTGTTCAGATTAAAGGAGTTATCACTATGGGCCAAACCGTAGATCAAATGAAAATGCTAAACCAATTGCGCAAAGCGCAAAAGGAACTCAAAAACGAAATTGTCGAAGTCGAAGCCGGCGACGGCGCCGTGGTCGTGCAAATTACCGGGGAATTGAAAATCAAAAAAGTTTCCCTCGACCCCGAAAAAATTGATCTAGACGACATCAATGAGCTCGAACGTTGGCTCGAAAACGCCATGCGCGACGGCTACGCCAAAGCTCAAGAAATCGCCAGCGACAAAATGAAGCCCCTCATGGGCTCTCTTGGCAACCTCGGAATGTAACATGCTACCTCAAGCCTTGATTGACGCCATCGACGCGCTCGGCCACTTGCCAGGTGTTGGTTCGCGCACCGCGGAACGCTACGCCTATTATCTGTTCAAAGCCCACACCGCCATCACCGAAAATATCATTTCCGCTCTGGATAACCTCCAGGATGACATCTCCACCTGCCCAATCACTTTCGCCATCATGGACGCCAGCGAAGATATCTCGCCCCTCTACACCGACCCCGCCCGCGATAAAACCACCATCCTGGTCGTCGAAGAACCACTGGACATTTACGCCCTGGAACGCACTAAGGCCTACAAAGGTGTCTATCACGTCCTTGGTGGCGCCATCTCACCCATGGACGGGATCACCTCTGATCAACTGCACATCAAAGAACTAGTCAAACGCATCAAAGATGATAAAGTCACCGAAGTCATCATCGCCACCAATCCCTCCGTCGAAGGTGAATCCACCGCCATCCTCCTCCAATCCACCCTGCACAAAGCCTATCCTAAACTCAAAATCACCCGTCTCGCCCGCGGTCTCCCTCTCGGCGTCAGCATCGAGTACGCCGACCAAATCACCCTCGCTTCCGCCCTGGACAACCGCACTAATCTATAAGCAAAATTTCACTTATCACTCGGCAACGGAAACCGCAGAGCCATCTTTTTGACTTCTTCCTTCAATATCGCAAGTTCTTCGGTATATTTATCTAAATTCTCCTCTTTCTTCGCCTTCACGCAAATATCCGCTACCGCGCGCATCCATTTTGCAATCCGCTTCATCTCCTGCTTACCCAAACCACGCGTCGTCACCGCCGGCGTCCCCAATCTCACCCCCGAAGGTCTAAATGGCGGCAAACTATCATTCGGCACCGCATTTGCATTCAAATTCAACCCCACCACATCCAGCGCTCGCTCCATCAACTTCCCATCGACCCCAAACGATTTCATCATATCAATCAAAATCAAATGGTTTTCCGTCCCACCCCCCACGCAATGAAATTCCAAAGCATCCAGCTCATCCGCCAAAATCGCCGCATTATTCATAATATTAGCTGCATACTCCGCAAATTCCGGTCGCAAAGCTTCACCAAACGCCACCGCCTTACTCGCAATCACATGCATCAACGGCCCACCTTGCGTACCTGGAAAAACCGACCGATCAATCAACGTCGGAATATTCTCCAAAGTTTTCTCTGGCGCTTTCAGGGGATTACCCACCACACCTTTGCTTAGAATCATACCGCCCCGCGGACCACGCAGGGTCTTGTGCGTTGTAGTTGTCATCACATGAAACCCATAATCAAACGGGTTTTTATGTACCTTTCCCGCAATCAGCCCCGCCACATGCGCCATGTCCGCCATCAGCAAACACCCCGGAATCTTCGCGCCAATTTCCGCTGCCCGCGCAAAATCCGGCACTTTCATAAACGCCGAATATCCCACCAACAAAATCTTCGGCTGGTGTTTCAGCGCCAACTTCTCCATCTCCTCATAATCAATATCTCCCGTCTCCGGCACCGTCCCATACGCCACAAAATTATAAATCTTCGCACTCAACGTCACTGGCGAGCCATGTGTCAAATGTCCGCCATGCCCCAAATTCATCCCCAGCACCGTATCGCCCGGATCCAACCACGCATTATAAACCGCGACGTTCGCCTGCGCCCCACTATGTGGCTGCACGTTCGCGTGATCCGCGCCAAACAATCGACATGCCCGCGCAATCGCCAACCGCTCCACCCGATCCGTTACCTCTTGCCCGCCATAATATCGTCGGCTCGGCAAAACCATCTGCGCAATCTCCGCATCATCCCACTCCGTCACCCCCTCAAAGTCTGGATAACCTTCCGAATATTTATTCGTCAACACCGAACCCATCGCACGCAACACATCGCCAGACACATAATTTTCGCTCGGAATCAGCTCCAGCCCTTCCCGCTGTCTTACCGCTTCGGCATCAATCAAGTCAAAAACTTCCTTCTCCATTCTTCCTCCTTATTTTTTTGTATATACAAATCTGGCGAACGCTAAACCATCCTCGAACTCTCCTTCCCCCACTTGCTTTTTCGTGTACTTGCCAGCATTAAAACTCGGAAAAAACACATCCGCATCAGCACATTCTCCATCAATTTCCGTCAAATATAACTTCTGCGCATAGGGCAGGGCAGCCGCATAAATACTCCCGCCACCAATCACGAATAGTTCCTCATCTCGGTCCCGCCATTCCGCCAAAAACCCCGCCAAATCATGTACTACATTCACCCACTCCGGAAATTCCCCATCATAGGCCGCCACATAATACTCTCGTCCCTCAAGTCGCCTCGGCAGAGAATTATAAGTTTTACTCCCCATCAAAACCTTATGACCCATCGTTGTCTCTTTGAAATACCCCAACTCACCCTTACCTGGAAACGCTAATTCCGTACCCTTACCAATTTCCAAATTCCGCCCTACACTCGCAATCAGACTAATCACAATTATAACCTCCAATTGCTTTTATTTTAACACAAGGATAAACTAGTGTCATGTCCACTATCTTACAAGTATTTTTATGGTCACTCGGCGGCGGCTTATTCTCACTCATCGGCGGCGTCATCCTCCTCGCCCACAAAAAAAGCGCTACCTTAGCCGAATATGCCACCGCTTTCGCCGCTGGCGCTCTTCTCACCTCTGCTCTCATCGACATGCTACCAGAAGCCTTAGCCGACAGCAGCGATATCCATCTCGTCTCGCTTTTCGTTCTAGCTGGTATTCTCGTCTTCTTTCTCCTGGAGTTATTTCTTGGTTGGTTTCATCGCCATGGCAGTCGTGATCGATCGTCGTCCGATCCAGTCGTCCCACTCATTGTACTCGGCGACACCATTCATAATTTCATCGACGGCGTCGCCATCGCCGCCGGTTTCCTGGTCTCACCCGCCAGTGGCATTATCATCACCCTTGCTGTCGCCGCCCACGAAATCCCCCAAGAAGTTGGCGATTTCGGACTACTCCTACACAAAGGTGTCGCCAAGAAAAAGTCCTCCTCATCAACATCCTCAACTCATTCGCTACCGTCCTGTCTGCTATCCTATTTTTCTTCATAGGCGACCACCTCGACATCTCGCTTAGCCCGCTACTCGGATTAGCCGCCGGCTTCTTCATCTATATCGCCGCCAGCGATATCATCCCATCCATTCATTCCAGTAAATCCCAAAAAACCAAAGTCATAAAAACCCTCATCATGTTCCTAGGGATAGCCATAGTTTCACTCGCCATTTATGTTCTTGAACATTTTATGCATTAGCGTGATATAATGGGCCCATGTTTATCGCCATTGAGGCCATCAGCTTGGGCGCCGTCACTATTGCAGTCCTAGTATTTGGTATCATCGTCCTCCTGCGCCGTCAATATAATCTCACCTCTCGACTCATCTTCTTTGTCCAATCCATCTTTAGCGCCATTTGGACTACTGCCAGTATCGTCCGCCTTTACGCCGCCGACGTTGAAGTCTCACTTGTTACCGCAAAAGTCATCTACATTGCCGCTGCTGCCATTATGTGCGCCTGGATCGCTCTCGCCATCTCTTTCTCCAAATTTAGCAAATTCACCTTCGTTTCCCTCATCGCCAGCATTGTTTCACTTATCTTAATTGCTCTTTGCGCCATCATCCCGGAAGGCATCATGATAGAATCCGTCGCCACACCCCCCAGTCGCATCGTACACTTCGGTTCAGCCGATTGGGTCTATCCCGCCTACATCACCATCCTAGGCCTCTTACTCACCGTCATCCTCACCATCAACTTCGCCACCGCCAAAAGTCGTCTAGAACGCATCCGCCACTCCTTTGTCCTATTTGCCGTCATCTTCAGTATCTTAGTCATAGGAGGCAGTGACGTCTTCCTCCCATATCTAGGCATTTTCGACCTTTACTGGATTGGACCATTTGCCCTCATTATCCTCAATTTCATGATGTTCGTCGCCCTCTTTCGCTATCGTCTCGTCAACGTCGCGACACCTGGCCAGAATCGCCTTGATAGCAACAGTGTTATTCGCATCTCGCTCCACGCCATTTCCAACACCAACCCCCAAACCATGCTAGACAACATCATCGCCGACATCGAAAAGGTCGATCGCATCTCTACCGCCACCATCATCATATTTAGCAACAAACAGAAAGTATTCTCCGGTAACCCCAAACAAGCTCTCGAACTTGACGACATCACCCGAATCGCCAATTCCATCTTCCTCAAAAATAAAGCCATCGCCACCGAAGAAGTTGACATTCGAAGTGCAGAATATCGCTTATTCACATCCCATCAAATTTCCGCCCTTGCCATTATCGGACAGCCCGATGCCCCCGTATTTGGCGCCATCATCATTGGCAACAGCTCACCGATTATCTATGGCGAAATTGAAATCGCCGCCCTCGCTTCTATCGCCAACATTATTGACATCGCTTTCAAAAATAGCAACTACCTCCATGAGAACCAAGAGCTTCAACAGCTTGACGCCGCCAAAGACGAACTGCTCAATATCGCCAGTCACAATCTGCGCACCCCGCTAGTTGTCGTGCGTGGCTATGTTGAACTAATCATGAACGACCAAGAAGATCCGCCGCCAGAAAAACATCTTGGTTATCTCAACTCCGCCGATCACGAAATCATCAAGATGTCTCGCATCATTGATGACTTTCTCACCCTATCTCGCATTCAAACCGGCCGTTTTGTCCTCAACTATGCTCCCTCCGATCTTCGCCAAATCGTATCCGACGAAGTCGCTTCTCTGCGTCCTCTCGCCTCCAACAAAGACAAAAAACTGGAATTAGAAATCTCCGACGGCAATTACTCCTTCGAACTCGATGATTCAAAGATTCGCCAAGTCGTCACCAACCTCATCGACAACGCCATCTTCTACTCTAATGGTTCACCCGACATTACTGTCAATCTTTATATAAAAGACGATCGAGCTATCTTCGAAGTCGAAGACCACGGCATCGGCGTACCAGAAAAAGATCGCGATAAACTATGGCAAAAATTCTCCCGCGCCAGCAACGCCCAAGAAGTCCGTGTCGACGGTACTGGCACCGGACTCTACATGGTCAAACGCATCATTGAGGGTCACGGCGGCACCATCATCTATCACCCCCTCGACCACGGCTCCATTTTCGGCTTCTCGCTCCCCCACAAAACCAACTCGCCGGAATAATTCACCCTGGGGCCCCCATTCCGAAACCCAAATGGAGCCGTGTATTTAGGGTCCCCATTCCGAAGGAATGGGGTAGGAGGAGGACGAAGTGTCATAAAAGTTAAGAATTAAACTTGTTTAATTCTTAACTTAAAAGACCTTCGTCCGACGTGGTGGCTCCGACTGGACTTGAACCAGTGACACAAGGCTCTTCAGGCCTCTGCTCTACCAACTGAGCTACAGAGCCACTGCGTCTTATGATACACTAGAGGTATGAAAAAAATCAATACATCCCCACTCTCCGGCATGCAAGAGCTACTGCCAGCCGAGCAAGCCGTTTTTAATAAACTCAAGCAGTCCATTGAGGATGTATATCACCGTCACGGCTTCATCAGTATCGAAACTCCCATCATCGACCGCACCGAAGTCCTATTCAGCAAGGCCGGAGGTGACACTGAAAAGCAAATCTACAAAGTTGTCAAAACAGACGAGGCTACTGACGACGCCGATCAAGCCCTCCGCTTCGACCACACCGTCCCGCTTGCCCGCTACGTCGTGCAACACGAAAACGACCTTACCTTCCCATTCCACGTTGCCCAGATCGGTCGCAATTTCCGGGGAGAACGCGCCCAAAAAGGTCGCTTCCGCGAGTTCTATCAGTGCGACGTTGACATCATCGGACGCAACGAACTGCCAATCGCTTACGACGCCAAAGTCATCGCCACCGTTTACGCCGCCCTTAAGACTTTTGATCTGCCCGAAATGAAAGTCCGTATCAGCAACCGCAAAGTCCTTTCCGGATTTCTCCAAATCCTCAATCTATCCGACAAAACCTCCGCTATTTCAAACATCATCGACCATGCCGAGAAAATCTCACCCGAGCAGTTCACCCAAGCGCTCCGTGACTTAGATATCCCTGAAGAAAACGTTGTAAAAATTACAACATTTACCAACACCCACGGCACGCCCGACGAAATTAAATCTTCACTCAAAACTATCATCGATACTTCATCACTCACTGAGAGCCTGAATGAACTGCGCACCGTCTACGATCTACTGGTCGCCGAAGGATTACAGCAATATATCCTCATTGACCTAATGATTGTCCGCGGCCTCGACTACTATACTGGCACCGTGGTCGAAACCTTCCTGCCCGAATACCGCGCCATCGGCTCCATCGCCAGCGGTGGTCGCTACGATAATCTCGCCAGCAACTTCACCGACCAAAAACTTCCCGGCGTCGGCGTCAGTATCGGCCTCACCCGCCTCTTCTACATCCTCAATCAGCACGGACTACTCAAAACAGCAACAGAAAAACCCATCGACATCGCCATCATACCTATCACAGATAACGAGCACACCTTCTCGATCCAACTCGCCAGCAAACTCCGCGCCCAAAATAAATCCGTCGATGTCGTCCTCACCGACAAAAAACTCGGCGACAAACTCGCCTATGCCGGCAAAATCGCCAAATCAGCCATCATCATCGGCGAATCCGAAGTCTACTCCAATAATCTGCAAGTCAAAGATTTAGAGACTGGCGCAACTTCTCCGCTCGTATTAGAATAGAACCAAAAGGAGAAGTCAGAATGAGCAAGCTTTATCTGCGTTACGGCGCCATGGGTTGTGGTAAGACCATGCAACTCCTTCAAGTTGCGTTCAATTACAAAGAACGCGGTCAAAAAATCTGCATCATGAAGCCCGCCACCGACGCAAAAAATGGCACTAAGCTTCTCACCCGCATTGGACCCGAGACCGAAACCAACATCTGTTTTAGCCGCACCGATAATCTTTTCAAAATTGTCAAACAAAAGTTTCCAGACGTCGACTGCATTCTGATAGACGAAGCCCAATTCATCACTCCGGCTCAAGCCGATCAGCTCAACGAAATCGTCGTCGTCCTCAACATTCCCGTCATGGCCTATGCCCTGAGGCTCAATTTCCGACAAACCGACGGTGGTTTCGAAGGCGCCACCCGACTCCTCCAAATCGCTCACAATATTGAAGAAATCAAAACTATTTGCGACTGCGGCAAAAAAGCCATCCGCAACGCCCGCTTCCTCAACGGCAAGCTCGTCACCACCGGACCCAACGTCCTGATTGACGACGGCACCTCCGAAATTATCTACCGCCCCCTCTGCCCCAAATGCTATTACGACTACGCCAAAGGTGTCAAAAAATGAACGGCCAATACATCGTCATCGAAGGTCAAGACGCCACCGGCAAATCCACCCAAGTTGAACTACTCGCCACATATTTACGCAAACAGGGCAAGGAAGTAGTCACTATTCACGAACCCGACGGCGACCTCCCTTCCGCTTCCGCCCTCCGTCGGCTGATTAAAACCAAATCCTACCGCCTCCAACCCAAAACCATTCTGCTGCTTTTCACCGCCGCTCGCCTCGAACTCTGGAAAAAACTCGCCGAACCCTGCCTCAAACGCGAAGGCGTCGTCATCTCCGCCCGCAATTGGTACTCCAGCATCGCCTATCAAGGTTATGGCCAAAAACTCTCACTCAAACTCATTAAAATTACCACTCAGCGCTACCTGCCAAAACGCTACCTCCACCCCGACCACGCCGTCATCCTCACCCTCAAAGACGATACTCGCAAAGCCCGCCAATCCGCCCGCGCTCTTGACATCGCCACCGACACATTCGAGAGTAAACCCAACGACTTCCAAGAACGCGTCACTCGCTCCTACCTCCGCATTGCCAAAGATCTACAAATCCCCACCCTAGATGCTTCTCCTCGTCCACCCGAAGTCCATCAACAAATCTTAAAGTTATTCGGACTATAATGCACTCTTCCTGGAAGCCAATCCTGCAAGCCGAATTCGCCACTCCCTACTTCCAGGAACTATCAAAATTTCTCACCAATGCATATGCATCAAAAACCATCTATCCGCCCAAAACTCAAGTTTTCTCCGCCTTTACTACCGATCTGAACAACATCAAAGTTGTCATTATTGGCCAAGATCCCTATCACGGTCCCTGCCAAGCTCACGGTCTCGCTTTCTCTGTCAACCAACAAGTCGTCTCGCCACCATCACTACAAAACATCTTCAAAGAAATCCACGACGACCTGGGCACTCCACTCCCCGCCAACGGTAATCTTCAAAGATGGGCAGAGCAGGGGGTACTTCTACTCAATAATACTCTCACCGTCGAAGCCCATCGCGCCGGTAGTCACCGTGGACAAGGCTGGGAGCAATTCACCGAAAATATCATCCGCCACCTCAATACCGCTCTCCCTCACCTCGTCTTCCTACTCTGGGGTCGCGACGCCAAAACTAAAAAAACCCTCATTGACCAGTCGAAACATCTCATTCTCGAAGCCACCCATCCCTCCCCCTTCTCCGCCCACAGTGGTTTTTTCGGCTGCAAACATTTCAGCAAAACCAACCAGCAACTAGCAAATTGGGGTATGTCGGCTATCGACTGGTAAGAAGAGTTAATGAAGTGATAAACTTAACTAAATGGAGGAACAAGTTATGAAAAAATCGATACGACCCAACTGGGACGAATACTGGCTAAATATTATGGATGCCGTTGGCCAGCGCGCCACTTGTCCGCGCGGCAAATTCGGTTGCGTCATTGTTAAAGATAACGTCATTTTATCCACCGGCTACGTCGGCGCACCCAAAGGCGCACCCCAATGCGATGAGGTCGGTTGCTTAATGAAAGAAGTCAAGCATGGCGACGGTCACACCAGCGAACACTGCAAGCGCACTGTCCACGCCGAAGCCAATGTCATTTTGCAAGCCGCCAAAAACGGCGTCAGAATTGCCGACGGCACTCTATATTGCGGCATGTGTCCCTGTCGCGATTGCGCCATGCTGATCGTCAATTCCGGCATCAAGCGCGTCATCGTACGCAAAGACTATCACGAAAGCACCGACACGAAGCAAATGTTCGCAGACGCAGGCGTAGAACTAGTTATTCTAGAAAACGCATAAATGTAGTATGGCCGAAGGATAAATTTCTGGAACATAGGTTTTTCCCAAGCAATTTTCGACAATATATTAGATTAAAAATGTTTTTGACGTATATTCCTGACGTTTACCAGTGTATGACGTCAAAAAATTTTTAGTCAATTTGCGAAAATTTGTTTGGGGAAAACCTCGCTCTAGTACTTTCGGCCACGATATAAAAATAATATTTTTCAAGACTAGCCATAAGCATTCTAATTCATATATAATACCTATGCATCGCCACACCTCGGTCACTAGCGATTGCCCCAAACGTCGGATCAAATTGTCATTGTTTGACCGACACCGAGCCAAGGAATCAAGTAGAACCAAGGGCTCACATAAATGACTCCAAATCAAACTAACTGGAGAACATTTATGCAAAACATTAACAAAAACAATCAAACTGAACGGGTCGAAGTTATGGCGCTGTTTAATTACAGCCAGACCCCTTGCCAGCCACTCAGCTTCAAGCGCACGACTGGCAGGGAAGTGGAAGTCACCGAACTTCTCCGCGCTCACGTCAAATTTGTCGGCGGCACCGCCAAACACATCTTTGACTGTCTAGCCGGTCGCAAAAACTACCGCCTAGAATTCGACAACGCATCGCTCGCCTGGACCCTTTTCGCCTAGGAGAGCCCCGTTCAATAAAAACGATCGATCGCAAGTTGATCGTTTTTTCATCCTCATCCCACCAATCAATCCAATCCCTAAACTCACCAACCCCAACGCCCAATACGACACCAGCAGCACCTCCCCTCCACCATTACCCCCAGTACCCGGCAATCCCATTCCCCCAATCCCAGCCAATTCTACCCCACCCAAATGCATATGCACATTTTCTCCAACTTCCGACTCATTCTCAACCACCTCTGTCAAAACAGCCTTTTCCACCATCTCATCGCCCATCAAAAATGCATATGCACTCTCGCCCAAGTTAAATTCCCCATCCATTCCTGTCACCACAATCTCAATATCATCCGTCAAATCCAAATCACTAATCCTCACTTCTCCCGCCCCACTCGGCACATATCCTAACACCGCACCACCAACTGCCAACAACACATAATCCACCCCCTCCACCGCATCCCAACTCACAACCGCCACGCCATCCGACATCTTTTCCGCCTTCACGCCCGTCAAACTCGGCACCACCGCACCAGTCTCACCACCCCCAACTACCACCAATGCCGACATCGTACTAAACGCCCCATTCCGATCCACCACTTTTACCACCACAAATCGCTCCCCCTCCGTTGCATACTCCGTCTCAACCCACGAATCCGCACTCACGTAATCAAACTCACCATCTCCATCCAAATCCCATTCAAAATGATTAATCTCCGCACCCACACCATAGCTCGCGCCCGCGTCAAAGTAAAACCGCTCACCCACATCGCCGTAATACCTCTCAAACGGTAACACCGCCACCGGTCGCGACACAATATAATCCGTCGATACCTCCATCTCGCCCACACCAAACACCTTCCCGCCAGTCAACTCGGTCAACTCACTATAAAATTCCCGATTCCATTCCTCCGTCACCACATAAATATTCACTGGATCAATCTCCAGACTCCGCTTTGCCACCTGCCCCACAGTCGTTCCATCCCGATCTGGCGCATGATAAGTCGCATCCGTCAACACCACGATCGACTTCGTCACGCCCTTTCGCCAAGTCAAACTATTCATCACCCCCAGCGCGCTACTCAGTAGACTCTCCGGCTCATCACCCCCTCCATCCGTCACGATCGCATTCAGTTTTCGCTCAAACTCCTCCAAGGAACAGCTAAAATCACACAACTGCCTCAAATCAAACGGATCGTTCAGATCGCGATATTCATATAACGCCACTCTACCACCGCCAGCAACTGTCAACCTCGCCAACCGCAACGCTTCCGCCCGATATTTCGCAATATAACTACTCATCGATCCAGTCGAATCAATCAATATCGCCGTATCCATCGCCACTTGAGTATCCACTCTCAATACATCTTCACCCAAAATCTCCCGCCGAATCCGCAGTATCGCTTGCCTTACCGCCTCTTTCACATGCCCGCCAGTATCATATTTCCCATGCCCACTATTCACTAATAAATTCTTCGAGCTTCCGCAAATCAAATCATCATCCCCGCACCACAAACCAAATTTCCCAGAATATCCCGGCAATTCATAAGGCTTGCGTGCCCCTAATATTCCATTATCGGTCCGACAATCCGGCGCATAAACCCGATATCTCGACAATTTCTCACCCCGACAAGCCGGCGGCGTCATCCCCACGCCTTCTGGCAAATACAATTCCGGATCACCAAACGTCGCCACATACAACACCCTCCGCGCATCCAAACTACCAAGCGCCCTTGCCGCCACCTTAGCTCCCTGAGAATAACCCATCAACACAAATTTAGTCTCCGGGCACTCCGCAACTTGTGCTCTCGCAAACCTCACAATATCCGTCGCCCCCGCTCGCACACTTTCACCAAAAGCAAAAGCCTCTCCTCCCGAAAAGAACGTCGGTAAAATGTTCAGAAAGTTTATTGCAATCGCCGGATAATCCACCTCATAAATCCCATAACTCACCGAAAGACTCGCCATCTGCGTCGCCACCGCCCCCTGCATACTCAGCCACTCTCCGCTCGCATGCCTCATTTGCCCCGAACCCCGCGCAAACACAAATTGCACGTCTTTACAATTGACATTTGCCCCCACTGGCGTAACCGGCCCCACCACCATCCCCGCCATAAATAATATATAAATAATAATTTTTTTCATCCCCTCACCATAAACACCCCTAACAATAATTAAAAGCATCAGCCCAATATTTTTTTCCATATGATACAATAGGACGAATGAGCAACATCGTTGAGGTCAAAAACTTCCAAATGGTTTTTGGCGACAAAACCGTCATCAAAGACCTCTCTTTCACCGTCAAAAAAGGTGAAATCTTCGGCCTGCTCGGTAGCAACGGTTGTGGCAAAACCACCACCA
>Ga0123353_10001207_pt1 | contig 31672 bp, 31 predicted proteins | sample TergutLab28metaG_3_FD_92763 | JGI IMG/M metagenome (GOLD analysis project Ga0123353, IMG submission 92763) | Labiotermes labralis P3 segment gut microbial communities from Petit-Saut dam, French Guiana - Lab288 P3 | ecosystem: Host-associated > Arthropoda: Insects > Digestive system > Gut ...
CAAGGCCGAAAGCCCGTATTTCTTTGTCCAGGGCGCGCAACCGGGCGTCGATGCGCTGCCGCTCAAGCGCACCGACGTCAAGGTGGATATCAGCGGCGTCATCGCCGACGTGGTGGTGACGCAGCATTATAAGAACGAAGGTACGCTGCCGATCGAGGCCCGGTACATTTTCCCCGGTTCGACGCGGGCGGCGGTCAATGGCCTGCAGGTGCGCATCGGCGAGCGCCTGGTAGTGGCGCAGATCCGCGAGAGGCAGCAGGCCCGTAAGGAATACGACGCCGCCAAAAGGGAAGGCAAGACCGCCGCTCTGCTGGAGCAGCATCGCCCCAACGTGTTCCAGATGAACGTGGCCAATATCCTGCCGGGCGACGACGTGCAGGTGGAACTGCGCTACAACGAGCTGCTGGCGCCGACCGAGGGCAATTACCAGTTCGTGTTCCCAACCGTGGTCGGGCCGCGCTATGCGGGGACGGCGGTCGAGGCGCCCAGCGCCACCGCCAGCGGCCAACCGCTGGCGCACGGGTCGGCCTTCCCGGCCCAGCCGGTGCTGCACGCGGGCGAGCCGAATCCTGCTGCCTTTGACCTGAGGGTGAATCTGGTCAGCCCCATCGGCATCCAGGAAATCCGCTCGCCCAGCCACGTCATCGACACGCAGATGGACGCTGGCGACGCCGCCAAATACGCCAGTGTGCAACTGGCCGCCCATGCATCGCGTGGCGTCAGTCAGAGCAACAATCGCGACTTCATCCTTGACTACCGGCTGGCCGGCAGCGTGATCGAGTCGGGCGTGCTTTTGCAGCGCGGCGAGAAGGAGAACTTTTTCCTCGCCATGGTGCAGCCGCCCAAGGCGGCGCCGCCGGCCGTCATCACGCCGCGCGAATATATCTTCGTGGTGGACATTTCCGGTTCCATGCACGGCTTTCCGCTCAATACCGCCAAGGCGCTGATGCGCCAATTGCTGGGCGGGCTGAAGGCGAGCGACACCTTCAACGTGCTGCTGTTCTCTGGCAGCAACCGCTTCCTGGCGCCGCACGCGGTGCCGGTGACGGCGGACAATATCGAGGCGGCGATGCGCACCATCGACGAGATGGGCGGCGGCGGTTCGACCGAACTGCTGCCCGCGCTGCGCCGCGTCTATGCCGAGCCGAAGTCGCCCGATCTGTCGCGCACCGTGGTGGTGCTAACCGACGGCTACGTCACCGTGGAAAGCGAAGCCTTCGCGCTGGTGCGCTGGCATCTGGGGCAGGCCAACGTGTTCGCCTTCGGCATCGGCTCCTCGGTCAATCGGCACCTGATGGAAGGGCTGGCGCGCGCCGGCATGGGCGAGAGCTTCATCGTTACCCGGCCCGAGCAGGCCGCGGCGCAGGCCGCGCGCTTCCGCCGCGTCATCGAGTCGCCCGTGCTCACCAGCGTGCAGGCGCGCTTTGAGGGCATGGAGGTGTACGACGTGGAGCCGCCGTTTCTGCCCGACGTGCTGGCCGAGCGTCCGGTAATCCTGTTCGGCAAGTGGCGCGAACCGGCGGCAGGCGAGCAACCCAAGCTGCTGGTCGAAGGCCGCGCTGCCAATGGCCCTTACCAGCAGACGCTGGCGATCGACCTGCGCGCCGCCGATGTCGGCGGCACGGCCGCCCTGCGTTACCTGTGGGCGCGCCACCGCATCGCCGCCCTGAGCGACGAGGAAGCCCTGACCGGCGGCGATGCGCAAAAGGCCGCCATTACCCGCCTGGGCCTGGACTACAGCCTGCTCACCCAATACACCAGCTTCATCGCTGTGGATAAAGTGGTGCGCAATCCCGGCGGGCAGAGCGCCACCGCCAACCAGCCCAGTGCCATGCCCGAAGGCGTTAGCGACCTGGCCGTGGGCGAGGTCCGCGCGCTGGGCGAGGCGGTGTCCAGCACGCCCGAACCGGCCACCTGGGCCGCGATGCTGGTGGTGCTGGCCGTGATCGGCGCGCAGATGGCGCGGCGGCGGGGACGCAGGGCTTACGCTGCGTGAAACAAGGCAGGGCTGCATCATGTCAATAGCACTTCTACTGCGCCGGCCTCTGGCCCTGAATGCCGCCATGCGCATCGACCGCGCCCCGGCCTGGCTGTGGATCGCACTGCAAAGCGCCGCATTGTGGCCGACCTGGCGCTGGATGGCGGCGCGCGTGGCCGACGGTTCCGATGACCCACTGGGCCTGCTGGCGCTGGCGACGCTGGGGGCGCTGCTGTGGTCGGCGCGCGGCCAGTTGCGTTGCGCGCCGCGCCTACCCTGGCTGGCGGCGGCGCTGGCCGGCACGCTGGCGGCCACCTTGCTGCGTGGCTGGGTGACGCCGCTGGCCACCAGTCTGCTGGCTATCGTCGCCTGGGCTTGCAGTCTGCTGGCCTTTTTGCCCGCCGCGCGCGCGCATGGCGGCGCGGCGCGCTGCGCCATCGCCGCCACGCCGGTGCTGACGCTGGCGGTGCTGGCGCTGCCGCTGATCGCCTCGTTGCAGTTCTATGCTGGCTACCCGCTGCGCGTCATCACCGCCGAAGCCAGCCGCTGGCTGCTGGGGGCGTGGTTCGCCGTGCAGCGCGAAGGCAGCAGCCTGCTGGTCGATGGCCGGCTGATCATTGTCGATGCCCCGTGTTCCGGCGTGCAGATGGCCTGGGCCGGTTACTTCACCGCCTGCGCCGTGGCGCTGCTCCGGGGCCGAGCTAACCGCGCTTTTTTGCTGCGTCTGCCCTTGGTGGGCCTGACGGTGCTGGCCGGCAACGTGCTGCGTAACACCGTGCTGGTGGCGCTGGAAGCTGGCGGGCATGGCGCCGCCGCGCTCGTTCATCAGGGTGTGGGCCTGCTCGTGCTGGCGGCGGTGTGCGGCGGCATCGCGGTGGTGATGGGACGCGCTGAAGCAAGGAGTTGAGATGATTGCCAACACTTTTCAAAATCGCGTGCTCGGCAAAGCCTTGTTTGGCGCGGCCATGCTGGTTTGCGCGCTGTGGGGCGCGGCGGGCGCGGGCGATACTTCCGCGCCGGTCTTCATCACCAGCGCCGCCGAACTGCCGCGTACTTGGCAGGGCGCGGCGGTGCGACCACTGGCGTTGTCCGCCGTCGAGCAGCGTTTTGCCGAGCGTTTTCCGGGCCGCATCACGCGCCTGACCGATGACCGCCAGATTGTGGTGCTGCGCGACGTGACCGTGCCCACGCGCATGTTGCACCCGGCGGCGGACTGCTATCGGGCGCTTGGCTACCGCATCGAGGGCGAACATCTGGAGCGCACGGCGGCGAGCAACGACGCGCCCGTCCAACGTTGCTTCACAGCCCGCAAAACCGGCGCCGCGTTGCGTGTGTGCGAGCAGATCGAAGACGCCCGCGGCCAGCATTTTTCAGACGCCTCGGCCTGGTACTGGGCGGCGGCAATGGGGCAATCCCGCGGCCCGTGGCGGGCTGTGACCGTGACGCAGCCATTGGGTGCGAATGAAACACTTCCTTGAGTCAATGCGGGCGTGCATCCACGTTGTTCGCAACGACAGCGGCGCGCTCGGTCGAATCGGCGAAGTAGCCGCACAGCGGGCAGGTACGACCGGGCGGGCAGGCGTGTTCGCGGGCGCATTCGGCCTGTGTTTCGTCGGTCAGGACCATTTCGTGCACGGCATCGCAACGGGCGATGGGGGAATCGAAAGTGACCATGGCAGCCTCCCAAGGGTAAATGCGGCTCTTTTAGTCTAGCCCGTTTGTGACGAAAAGCCATGCTGCGGGCTGCGTTGTTGCGTCGGCGCGGCGTGGGGCGTTCTTCCTTTCCGCGATGGCGGGTACTATCATTCCTTTTTCTACGGCACCGTCCGGAAATGCTGTCGGCAAACTTTGGGCCGGCGTGGATATGGAGAACAGACATGCAGATCGACAATAAGGTATTTCTTGTTACCGGCGCCGGTTCCGGTCTGGGCGCTGCGACCGCGCGGATGCTGGCGGGGGCTGGCGCCAGGGTGGTGTTGGCCGACCTCAATCGTCAGGCGGGCGAGGCGCTGGCCGGCGAATTGGGCGGCAACGCGCTGTTCGTCGCAACCGATGTGGCCGACGAGGCTTCCGCCAGCGCGGCGGTGCAGGCGGCGCTGACGCGCTTCGGCGGGCTGCACGGGCTGGTGAATTGCGCCGGCATCGCCCCGGCGGAGAAGGTGGCTGGCCGCGAGGGGCCGCACCGGCTGGAGAGTTTCGCCAAGGTCATCCACATCAATCTGGTCGGCACTTTCAACATGATTCGTCTGGCCGTCGATGCCATGCTCAAGGGCGAGCCGGATGCCGGCGGCGAGCGCGGCGTCATTGTCAATACCGCTTCCGTCGCCGCCTTTGAAGGCCAGCTAGGGCAGGCCGCCTATGCCGCCTCGAAGGGCGGTATCGTGGCCCTGACCCTGCCGGTGGCGCGCGAGCTGTCACGCAGTGGCATCCGCTGCGTGACCATTGCGCCGGGCATCATGGAAACGCCAATGCTGCTCGGCATGCCGGCGGAGGTGCAGGAGTCGCTGAACAAGATGGTGCCGTTCCCGACGCGCATGGGCAAACCGGCGGAATTCGCCGCTCTGGTCAAGCATATCGCGGAAAACAGCTACCTTAATGGAGAGGTCATCCGGCTCGATGGCGCTATCCGAATGGGGGTAAAGTGAACTATACTTTAGGCTTAGTCCTTGAGCCCAAAGGCGCTGCGGCGCCTTTTTTATTGCATGTCTGACTGCGCCTGTTATCACTGCGGCCTGCCCGTGCCGGAAGATGTCGATCTGGCGGTGGCAATCGGCGGACAGCAACGCTCCATGTGTTGTTACGGTTGTCAGGCGGTGGCTTTGGCCATCGTCGACAACGGCCTGGAGGATTATTACCGCAGCCGCGACGCGCTGCCCGAGTCGCCGCGCGAGGCGGTGCCGGCGATCCTCGATCAACTGGCCTTGTTCGACCACGCTGATTTCCAGAAAAGTTTCGTCAAGGAATTGGACGCGGGCGAGCGCGAAGCCTCGCTGCTGCTTGAAGGCATTACCTGTTCCGCCTGTATCTGGCTGAACGAGCGGCATCTCGGCAAGCTGGCCGGGGTTACGGCGGTGGATATCAATTACGCTACCCGGCGCGCCCGGGTGCGTTGGGACGAGGCGCGCATCAAGCTGTCCGACATTCTCGCCGCCATCGCCGCCATCGGTTATCGCGCCTATCCCTACGACGCCGCGAAGAATGAGGAAATTTCCCGCAAGGAGCGGCGCGAAGCGCTGTGGCGCCTGTGGGTGGCCGGCTTCGGCATGATGCAGGTGATGATGTACGCCTTCCCGATGTACATCGCCGACGGCGACATGACGGTTGATGTCGAAAGCCTGATGCGCTGGGCCAGTCTGGTGCTGACCTTGCCGGTGGTGTTCTATTCGGCGGCGCCATTTTTCCGCAATGCCTGGCGCGATCTCAAGCTGCGCCGGGTCGGCATGGATGTGCCGGTGGCGCTGGGCGTCGGCGCGGCCTTCGCCGCCAGCATCTGGGCGACGCTGACGCAGGCGGGCGAGGTGTATTTCGATTCGGTGACGATGTTCGTCTTTTTCCTGCTCGGCGGGCGCTTCCTGGAAATGACGGCGCGCCAGAAGGCGCTTGGCGTGACCGAGGCGCTGACCAAGCTGTTGCCGGCCTTCGCCCAGAAGATGCCGGATTTTCCGGCGGGCCGTAGCGCCGAACAGTGTCTGGTCGCCGATCTGCGGCCCGGCGACTATGTGCTGGTGCGTCCCGGCGACATCGTTCCCGCCGATGGCCGGGTGGCCGAGGGCGTGAGTTGCGCCGACGAGTCGCTGCTGACCGGCGAGAGCAAGCCGGTGGCGAAAGCGCCGGGCGATGCCGTGACCGGCGGCTCGGTCAATGCCGAGAGTCCGCTGGTCGTGCAGGTCGAGCAGGTTGGCGAAGGCACGCGCCTGTCGGCCATCGTCAGCCTGATGGAGCGGGCGGCGCTGGAAAAGCCGCGCATCGTCGAACTGGCTGACCGCATCGCCAGTTATTTCGTCGCCGCCCTGCTGGCGGTCGCCGTGCTGGTCGCCATCGGCTGGTACTGGGCCGATCCGGGCCGGGCCTTGTGGATCACCGTGTCGGTGCTGGTGGTGACTTGCCCCTGCGCCCTGTCGCTGGCGACGCCGGTGGCGCTGACCGTGGCGGCGGGCGCGCTGGCCCGCGACGGCCTGCTGGTGACGCGCGGGCACGCCATTGAGACGCTGGCGCGGGCGACGCATTTCGTTTTTGACAAGACCGGCACGTTGACAACCGGGCGCATGCGCCTCGTTGCGGTCGAGGGGCGCGGCGCGCTGACGCAGACCGGGGCGCTGGCCATTGCCGCCGCGCTGGAGCGCCATTCCGAGCATCCGGTGGGCAGCGCCCTGTGCCGCGCCGCCGGTGATGAGTTTCCCGATGCCGTCGAGGCGCGGGCCGAGCCGGGGCAGGGAATCGAAGCCTGCGTCAACGGGCGGCGTTATCGCATCGGCCGCCCGGACTACGCTCTGGCTGGCGGCAGCATGTCGCCGCCGGCCGAGTGGCTCGCCAGCGGCGACACGATCGTGGCCCTGGGCGACGACGCTGGCTGCCAGGCGCTGTTCCGCCTCGGCGACGAAGTTCGCGCCGAGGCCGCGCCCCTGATTGCCGACTTGCAGCGGAGCGGGCGCCAAGTCGTCCTCCTGACCGGCGATGCCGCCGCGGTGGCCGGGCGGGTGGCCGAGCGGCTCGGCATCGACGACACCCGCGCCGGCGTCACGCCGCAGGGCAAGCATGACGCGGTGACGGCCTTGCAGGCGTCCGGCGCCGTGGTGGCGATGATCGGCGACGGCGTGAACGACGCGCCGGTGCTGGCGCAGGCCCAGGTGTCGGTGGCTATGGGCGGCGGCGCGCAACTGGCCCGGACGCAATCCGATTTCGTGCTGCTGTCCGAAGATCTGGAGCATTTGCGCCGCGGCCTGCGGCGGGCGGCGAAAACCCTGGCCGTGATCCGCCAGAATCTGTGGTGGGCCTTCGCCTACAATATCGTGGCGCTGCCGCTCGCCATCGCCGGTTTTGTGACGCCGTGGATGGCCGGTATCGGCATGTCCACCAGCTCGCTGCTGGTCGTGCTCAATTCGCTGCGCATTCAGCGTCTGGAGGATTCCTGATGGAAAGTGTGTATCTGCTGATCCCAATCTCGGTGCTGCTGGTTTTCGGCATCGCCGCGGCCTTCTGGTGGTCGGTGCGCAGCGGCCAGTTCGACGATCTCGAAGGGCCGGGCTTTCGCGTGCTGATGGACGACGAGCCGGCGCCGCCAGAAAATGAGCGCGCGGCGGACGCAATCCCCGGCATGCAGCCCGTGGCGGCGCAAAGCGGGAGTAGTGACAAATCTGACAACACTTGATCTGCGTCAACATGCCCGCCTGCCTGGGCGGGCAAAGTAGCGCCCTGTGTGAAGCCGCGCTTCACGAAGGTTCTCTGTTGGGGTTAGGGTGCGTTGCGACGCACCCTTTTTTTGTCCACGCCCCGCCCGGCCTTGACAATTTTCGCAACAGCGTTCGCTGTCGCCACGTTTTGCGCGGAATGCGAATATTACTTTCAAATATCGTGAAGCAATTCGTATATTCTATGTGTATCACAATTACAACTTTTAGCCTATTTGTGACTAGATAATCTGTATGTTGATCTAGGTCAAAACAACCGGGCCGATCTGCAATACCATCACGCTTCATGCGCCACCTTGGGTTTAAAAAGGGGGGTGGTCATTCAAGTCTTTTCCATTAACGAGAGGTAGGTTCATGTCTGGAACGCAAACCACATATAATGACAAGGTCGTGCGGCAATTCACCGTCATGACCGTCATCTGGGGCATTGTTGGCATGCTGGTCGGTGTCATCATTGCTGCCCAGCTGGTCTGGCCAGAGGCGACGAACATCGCCTTCCTGCATTTTGGCCGGCTGCGCCCGCTGCACACGAACGCGGTTATTTTCGCGTTTGGCGGCTGCGCCCTGTTCGCAACGTCTTACTGGTGCGTTCAGCGCACCTGCCAAACCCGCCTTTGGGGCGGGCCGCTGATTCCCTTCACCTTCTGGGGTTGGCAACTGATCATTCTGCTCGCCGCCGTTTCGCTGCCGCTCGGTTTCACCACCGGCAAGGAATACGCCGAGCTGGAATGGCCGGTCGACATCCTCATCGCTCTGGTCTGGGTTTCGTATGGCATCGTGTTCTTCGGCACCATCGTCAAGCGCACTGTCTCCCATGTCTACGTCGCCAACTGGTTCTTCGGCGCGATGATCGTCGCCGTGGCGCTGCTGCACGTCGTCAATAGCGCCGAAATGCCGTACTCCCTGACCGGCTCCTTCTCGGCCTATGCGGGCGTGCAGGATGCGATGATTCAGTGGTGGTACGGCCACAACGCCGTCGGCTTCTTCCTGACTGCCGGCTTCCTCGGCATGATGTATTACTTCGTGCCGAAGCAGGCGGGCCGTCCGGTCTATTCCTATCGCCTGTCCGTGGTGCACTTCTGGGCGCTGATCTTCACCTACATGTGGGCCGGCCCGCACCATCTGCACTACACCGCCCTGCCTGACTGGGCTCAGTCGATCGGCATGCTGTTCTCGCTGATCCTGCTGGCGCCGTCCTGGGGTGGCATGATCAACGGCATCATGACCCTGTCGGGCGCCTGGCATAAGCTGCGCGACGATCCGATCCTGAAGTTCCTGATCACCTCGCTGTCCTTCTACGGCATGTCCACCTTCGAAGGCCCGATGATGTCCATCAAGACGGTCAACGCCCTGTCGCACTACACCGACTGGACGGTCGGCCACGTGCACTCCGGCGCTCTGGGCTGGGTGGCGATGGTGTCGATCGGTTCGCTGTACTACCTGATCCCGCGCCTGTACGGCAAGAAGGAAATGTTTAGCACCTCGCTGGTTACGACCCACTTCTGGATCGCCACCATCGGCACCGTTCTTTACATCGCCTCGATGTGGATTGCCGGTGTCATGCAGGGTCTGATGTGGCGTGCGGCCAATGCCGACGGCACCCTGGCCTACAGCTTCGTCGAATCGGTCAAGGTTTCCTACCCGTACTGGTTCGTTCGCTGGTTGGGCGGCACCCTGTTCCTGGTGGGTATGCTGATCATGGCCTACAACATGTTCAAGACGATGGCTGGCGGCAAGACCGCGCCGGTGGTTGTTCCGGCTGCTGCTGCTAACCACGCCTGATTTGGGAGAACACAATAATGATCAAGCACGATCAAATCGAGAGAAACGTAGGCCTGCTGTTTGTCCTCACGCTGTTTGTGGTGATCTGGGGCGGCCTGCTGGAAATCCTTCCGCTCTTTTTCCAGAAGTCGACGACGGAGCCGGTCGTGGGGTTGAAAGCCTATACCGCCGAGCAACTGGCTGGCCGTGAAGTTTATCGGCGCGAAGGTTGTTACAACTGCCACTCGCAGATGATCCGCCCCTTCCGCGCGGAAACCGAGCGTTATGGCCCCTATTCGGTTGCCGGGGAGTTTGTCTACGACCATCCGTTCCAGTGGGGGTCGAAGCGTACCGGTCCTGACCTGCATCGCGTTGGCGCCCGTTATTCCGACGAGTGGCATCGCGCCCACCTGATGAACCCGCGCGATGTGGTGCCGGACTCCAACATGCCTTCTTTCGCCTTCCTGGCGAAAGCCAAGGCCAAGGATACGGTCGGCGCCGATATCGAAGCCAAGATGCAAGTCTTGCGCAGCTTCGCCAATATCCGCGGTCTCCCGACCTACTCCGACGAGGAGATCAAGGGGGCCAGGGCTGCTATTGCCGAGCAGACCGAGATGGATGTCCTGATTACCTATCTGCAGGGTCTGGGCACGGCTCTGGGCCAGATGAAGTAACAGGCCATGGACATCAACGATCTGCGTTCCCTTATCACCGTTGTCGGGTTGCTCTGCTTCCTGGCGATCGTGGTCTGGGCCTGGGGCAAGAGCAGCAAAAAGCGCTTCGACGAAGCTGCCCAACTGCCGTTCGCGGAACAAGATGATCAGGATGCGATGAACCCATCATCGCAGCCGCGCTGATTTAAAGGAAAGCAAATGAGCGATTTCGTTAATGATTTTTGGAACATGTACGTCATTGTGATCGTCGTGGCCAGTATCCTGGCTTGCGCGATTCTTCTGATGGTACAAGGCAAGGCGACCTTCACGCCGGGCAAGACCATGGGTCATGTCTGGGATGAAACCCTTGAGGAATACAACAACCCGATGCCCAAGTGGTGGAGTTGGATGTTCATCATCACGGTGGTCTTTTCGGCAGGCTACCTGGTGCTGTTCCCGGGTCTGGGCAGTTTTCCGGGCCTCCTCGGCTGGACCTCCGCCAAGCAACATCAGGCGGAAGTCGAGGCGATGGACAAGGCCGTGAAGCCGACGTTCGACGCGTATCTGGCGACGGATCTCAAGACCCTTGCCGGCAACCCGCAGGCCATGGAAACGGGCAAGCGCCTGTTCCAGACCTACTGCATGCAGTGTCACGGCGCTGACGCCCGCGGCGCCAAGGGCTTCCCCAACCTGACCGACAACGACTGGCTGTATGGCGGCGCGCCGGAACAGATCAAGGAAACCATCGCCAATGGCCGCATGGGCGTCATGCCCTCGCATGAACGGCTTGGCGCTGAGACCATCCAGGATCTGGTCAACTACGTCCGTTCCCTGTCCGGTCTGCCCAACACCGACGCCGGGCGCGTGGCGCGCGGCAAGGTGGCTTTCACCGAAAATGCCTGTTCCACCTGCCACGGCGAGAACGGTACCGGCAGTCTGAGTGTCGAGAACATGGAAGGCGTCGGCGCGCCGAACCTGACCGACACGGTCTGGCTGTACGGCGGTTCCGAGGCTGCCGTCACCGAGACCATCACCCAGGGTCGGCAGGCCAAGATGCCGGCGTGGCAGGAGTTCCTCGGCGACGCCAAGATCCACCTGCTGTCCGCCTATGTGCTCAGCCTGAGCCAGGGCAAGTAAGCTATCCGGCGGGGCGGCGAAAGCCGCCCCGTTTCTTTCCTGTCGTATCGAAATCATGTTTTTCCGCGTTAAGCTGCGCGCTCAAGCGTTATTTCGATACCGATAAGGGCAGCAACATGGAAAACAAGGAAAAAGACCAGCCAACAGAGATTGAGGCTGTTTCTTTCTACGAAAAGCACAAAAAAGTTTACATCCGCGACGTCAAGGGCTGGTGGAACACTTGGCGTTGGGCGCTGGTCTGGTTCACTCAGATCCTCTATTTCGCCCTGCCGTGGCTGGAGTGGAACGGACGCCAAGCCGTGCTCCTCCATCTGGTCGAACGCAAGTTCTATTTCTTCGGCATGATTCTCTGGCCCCAGGATGCCTTCTACCTGGCCCTGTTGCTGATCGTTTCCGCCTACTCCCTGTTCCTGTTTACCGCCGTCGCTGGTCGTTTGTTCTGTGGTTACGCTTGTCCGCAGACCGTATACACCGAGATTCTCATGTGGATCGAGAATCGTATCGAAGGCGATCGCTCCGCCCGCATCAAGCTGGACAAGGGGCCGCTCACGGCGCGCAAGCTGCGCTTGAAGGCGACCAAGCATCTGATCTGGATACTGTTCTCGCTGTGGGCCGGATTCACGCTGGTGGCCTATTTCACGCCGGTCAAGGAATTGCTTGCGGCATTGCCCTTCGGACTTTCCGGCTGGGAAACCTTCTGGACCTTGTTCTACGGCGGTTTCCTCTACATGCAGGCCGGTTTCCTGCGCGAGCAGGTGTGCAAGTACATGTGTCCCTATGCCCGCTTCCAGGGGGTGATGTGCGATCCTGATACCTTGGTCATCACCTACGATCCGGAACGCGGCGAGCCGCGCGGCGCCCGCCGCAAGGGCGTCGATGCCAAGGCGGCGGGGCTGGGAGATTGCGTCGATTGCGACTTGTGCGTCGTGGTTTGTCCGACCGGCATCGACATTCGCCAGGGCCAGCAGTACGAGTGCATCGGTTGCGGCGCCTGCATCGACGCCTGCGAGCCGGTGATGGACAAGCTCAACCGGCCGCGCGGGCTGATCCGCTATACCACTGAAAACGCGCTGGCCGAGCACTTCTCCGCCAAGGAAATCACCCGCCATATCCTGCGCCCGCGCATCGTCGTCTATAGCGTGATTCTGTTGGCGATCATAACGGCAGCGGTGTGGTCGCTGGTCAACCGCGTGCCGCTCAAGGTGAACGTCATCCGCGATCGTTACACGCTCGCCCGCGAGGCGGACGATGGGCTGATCGAAAATGTTTACAACCTCCGGATCATGAATACCACCGAGACGCAGCAGCGCTATGTCTTGTCGGTCGACGGGCTGGACGGCATCGAACTGGCGGGCGACCGCTCGGTCGCGGTCGGCAGCGCCGAAAACCACGAGATTACCGTTGTCGTCCGGGTTCCGCCCGAGTCCGCGCAGCGCGGCGCCAACACCATCCACTTCGGGATCAAGGCCGAAGGGAATGAGGCGATCGCGGTGCGCGAAAAAGCCAGTTTCTTACGACCCATGTGACTATGAATAATTCAATGACAATGCAACGCGACGAATCTCCCTGGTACAGGCAACGCTGGCCCTGGTTTCTGATGGCCGGGCCGGCGGTGGTCATCGTCGCCGGGGTGGTGACTTTCTGGCTGGCGGTCAGCAGCAATGACGGTCTGGTCGCCGACGATTATTACAAGCAGGGTCTGGCCGTCAATCAGTTGTTGCAGCGCGATCACCATGCCACTTCGCTCGGCCTGCACGCCGATCTGCTGCGCTCCGAGCGGAATGTACGGCTGTTGCTGGCGGCTACAGGGGAAATGGCGCTGCCGGCGACCATCACACTGCGTCTGGCGCATCCCACGCGGCCGGGGCAGGATCAGGATATGGAAATGGTGTCTACCGGGGCGGGGTTCTACGACGGCAAGTTGAGCGCCGACCTGAGCGGCAGGTGGCTTGTCTCCATCGAAGACCCAGCCGGGCAGTGGCGGCTCCAGGGTGAGTGGCAGGCCGGTTCGGAGGATCCGCTACGCTTGCGGGCGAAGGCGGAAAAATAGTTTTTTGTGACTGGGAGGTAAACATATGGCTTGGAAAGAGTTGCTTACGACCGATATCGGTCTCATGAGTCTGGCGGTCATCGTTGGCGTTGTGGTGATCGCCGCCGTGTTGGGTAAGATTTTCCTGAACAAGATTAACGAAGAAACCAGCAAGCTCGGGAATTAACACGTACCTGACAGCCATGCTGCTACGTATGGCGCAGCCCCTGTTCGCTTCCGGCGGCCGGGGCTGTTTTTTTGCCGCCAGACGCTGCCGCGTGCGTCAGCCTTGCCGCTGGGGTGGCTGGACGAGCGGCTCCAGTTCCGCTTCGTGGAATGTGTAATGACCTTGTCGCCGGTCGGCCAAGTAGCGCTCCAGGCACAGGGTGACGCTGCGGAAGGAAAGTTCCGTCCACGGGATTGCCGCTGGCGCGAACAGCGCCACCTCCAGACTTTCCTCGCCCACCGCATACTCCGGCGCGGCCAGCCGGCCGCGGTAAAAGAGGTGTACCTGATTGATGTGGGCGACGCTGATCATGGCGAACGGGGCGTCGATGATGATGCGCGCCCTGGCTTCCTCCCAGGCTTCGCGGCGGGCGGCGGCGGCGCTGCTTTCGCCATTTTCCATGAAGCCCGCGGGCAGGGTCCAGAAGCCGAGGCGCGGCTCGATGGCGCGCCGGCAGAGCAGAATCTGCCCAGCGTATTCGGCCACGCAGCCCACGACCAGACGCGGGTTCTCATAATGGACGTGGCCGCAGGCGGTGCAGACATGCCGCGGCAGGCTGTCGCCCGCCGGGATGATGAACGAAACGCCGGCGCCGCAGCGGGTGCAGTAGCTGATCACGATGCGGGTAAGGGAATGAATCGCGTCCAGTCTAGCACCGAAGTCGCCGCCGGCCGTTGCCGTGGGCGGGAGGCTTTTCTGGCTTTGTCCTGCGGCGATGGGTGTGACGTACAATAAAAAATCATAAAATATGCGCTTCGGTGTCGGCGGAAGGTCGACATCCCTAGGGGTTTTGCATGTTTCTTTTTCTCGGCTACATCGTCATCCTGGCATCGTCACTGGGCACCTACGCCGTGCACGGCAATCTGTTGGCGCTGTGGATGCCAATGGAGTATATCGCCATCATCGGCCTGGCCGTCGGCGGCTTTGTCGGCGGCAACGATATTCGCATCGTCAAGGCAACCCTGGCCGCCATTCCCGGCGCCCTCAAGGGGTCCCGCTTCACCACCGCCTTCTATGTCGATGTGCTGGCCCTGCTTTACGAAATCCTTGCCAAGGTGCGCAAGGAAGGCTTGATGTCGATTGAGGGGGATGTCGAGAATCCCGAGGCCAGTCCGATTTTCGGCAAATACCCGAACGTCGTCGCCGATTTTCATGTGATCGAGTTCATGACCGACTATCTGCGCATGATGGTTGGCGGCAACCTGAATACGGTCGAGATCGAGAGCCTGATGGATGTCGAACTGGAAACGCACCACCACGAGGCCGCGGCGCCGGGCACCGTCATGAACCGGATGGCCGATGGCCTGCCCGCCTTCGGTATCGTCGTCGCCGTCATGGGCGTGGTCAATGTCATGGGCTCGGTCGGCGAGCCGCCGCCGGTGCTGGGCAAGATGATTGGCGGGGCGCTGGTCGGCACTTTTCTCGGTATTCTGATTTCCTATGGCTTCGTCGCGCCGCTGGCCAGCCTGCTGACGCAGAAGGCAGAGGAGGGGGGGACGGTGTACAAGTGCATCAAGCAGGTTCTGCTGGCCTCGATGTCCGGTTATGCGCCGCAGGTGGCGGTCGAATTCGGCCGCAAGGTGCTCGATTCGCATGCCCGCCCCTCGTTCCGTGAGCTTGAGGACGAACTCAAGGCGCGTCGGGGCCGCTGAGTCCGGCACGCCAAGGTTTTCGCATGAGCGACGATTCCACACGCCCGATAGTCATCAAGCGCAAGAAAGGGGGCGGCCACGCCGCCCACGGCGGCGCCTGGAAGATCGCCTATGCCGACTTCGTGACAGCGATGATGGCCTTCTTCCTGTTGATGTGGCTGATGGGGTCGACGGCCCGGGGCGATTTGCAGGGCATTGCCGAGTATTTCCAGAATCCGCTGAAAGTCGCGCAAGCCGGCGGTTCCTCGTCGGGCGACGCGACCAGCATTCTGCAAGGCGGCGGCAAGGATTTGACGCGCCAGGCCGGACAGGTCAAACAGGGCGATGTCGAAACCAGGAAGCACACCTCTTTTTCCAAGGAGGCGCAGCTCGAATTCCAGCGCCAGGAACATGCCCGCCTGCTGGCCCTGAAGGCCGAGATCGAGCGCATGATCGAGCAGAGTCCGCAACTGGCGCAATTCAAGCGGCAACTCTTGCTCGACATCACCTCGGAAGGCTTGCGCATCCAGATCGTCGATGAGCAGAACCGGCCGATGTTCGACTCCGGCGGCAGCGAACTCAAACCCTATACCCGCGAAATCCTGCACCAGATCGGCCGGGCGCTGAACGGCATCAGCAACCGCATCAGCCTCGCCGGCCATACCGATGCCGCGCCCTACGCCGGGGGGATGGCGGGTTTCACCAACTGGGAACTGTCGGCCAACCGCGCCAACGCCTCGCGCCGCGAGCTGATTGCCGGCGGCATGAGCGACAACAAGGTGTTGCGCGTCGTCGGTCTGGCCTCGACGGTGCTGTTCGACAAAAACGACCCGCTCAATTCGGTCAATCGGCGGATCAGCATCGTCGTCCTGAACCAGAAAACGGAACAGGCCATGTTGCAGGAAGATGGGCCGCAGGCCAGCATCGCTAGCGCCGACGAGGTCGATGACAGCCTGAGCCAGCCGGGCGTCGTCGCCCCGGACCGGTGATGAGCGAAGGATATTGACCGTGCCCGACAAACCCCGCTTCGTTCCGCCCATCGTCATTCCCCCCCTGCCCGTCCGTGATGCCAGGCCGCGGGAATTCAACTTTCTGCCGGCTGATTTCGAGCGGGTGCGCAAACTGATTTATCAACGCGCCGGCATCTCGCTCTCGCCCATCAAGCAGGATATGGTTTATTCCCGTCTGGCGCGCCGCCTGCGCGCCACCGGCTGCCGCAGCTTCACCGAATACCTGGACGCGCTGGAGAAAAAGGGTAGCGATGAATGGGAACGTTTCGTCAATGCCCTGACCACCAATCTCACCTCGTTTTTTCGCGAGGCGCACCATTTCCCGATTTTCGCCGAGCATCTGCGCAAACTCGGGACGCAGCGCCCGATTCGCGTCTGGTGCTCGGCCGCTTCGACCGGCGAGGAGGCCTATTCGCTGGCGATCACCGTGGCCGAAACCTTCGGCGCAAACTTCTCGCATGTATCGATCATCGCCTCCGATCTCGATACCAACGTACTGGAGACGGCGCGCAAGGGCGTCTATGCGGCGGATCGGGTCGACAAACTGTCAGCCGAACGCCTGCGCCGCTTTTTCCAGCGCGGCACCGGCGCGCAGGAAGGCTTTTACACGGTGCGCCCGGAGTTGAAGGCGATCATCAGCTTTCAGCGCATCAACCTGCTCGACGCCAGTTATCTGGTAAGAGGGCCGCTCGATGTGATTTTCTGCCGCAATGTGATGATTTATTTCGACAAGCCGACGCAATACAAGATCCTCGCCCGCTTCGCTTCGCTGATGCAGCCGGATGGACTGCTCTTTGCCGGACATTCGGAAAGTTTCATGCATGCCGCCGATCTCTTCCGCTCGCTGGGCAAGACGGTTTACGCGCTGGACAAGGCGCGGTGAAAAAGCCGCCAGTGGCAACCCTGTTTGCTGGAGCAACATGTTGAACAAGATTCGCGTCCTGGTCGTTGATGATTCCGCCCTGATGCGGACGATCCTCGCCAGGATGATCAACGCCGCGCCCGATCTCGAAGTCGTCGGTTCCGCCCCCGATGCCCGGACGGCGTTTGAAATGATCAAGTCCATCAATCCCGACGTGTTGACCCTGGATGTCCGCATGCCGGGGATGGACGGCATCGAGTTCCTTGATCTCCTGATGCGGCAGCGGCCGATGCCGGTGGTGATGGTCTCGGCCTTCACCGCGGCCGGCTCGGAAATGACGCTGAAGGCGCTGGAACTGGGCGCCGTCGACTTCATTGGCAAGCCGCGCGCCGACGGCCGCTGCCATGACGACTATGGCGAAGAACTGGCCGAGAAAATCCGCGCCGCCAAAGACGCCCATCCGCGCCGCCAGACCCTGGCGGCGCCCGCGCCGACGCCGAGCGCGCCGCTGCTGGCCGGCAGCGGCGGCGGGCGGATCGTCTTCGTCGGCGCCTCGACCGGCGGCACCGAGGCGCTCAAGGAACTGCTCCTTGGCTTTCCCGCCAACTGCCCGCCGACCCTGATCGTCCAGCACATGCCGGAAACCTTCACCGCGTCCTTTGCCAAGCGTCTCGACAGCCTGTGCGCGCCGCGCATCATCGAGGCGCAAGGCAACGAGAAAGTCGAGCCGGGCAAGGTCTATATCGCCCCCGGCCATTCCCACCTGCAAATACGCCGCGCCCCCCACGGCTACGTGACCGAGTTGCTCAAGACGCCGCCGGTCAATCGCCACCGCCCCTCGGTCGATGTCCTGTTCGATTCGGCAGCCGCCCTGGTCGGACGCCAGGCGATCGGCGTCATCCTCACCGGCATGGGCAAGGATGGCGCCCTGGGCCTGCTGCGCATGCGTCAGGCCGGCGCCCAGACCTTCGGCCAGGACGAGGCGAGCTGCGTCGTCTACGGCATGCCGCGCGAGGCGTTCGTGGTCGGTGCCGTCGAGGAACAGTGCCCGCTCGGCGATATGACCCGGCGCGTACTCGCCGTCAGCCGCTGAACGCCGCTCCGGCCGCCGGACTGCGGCGGCCCGCCGTCTGCCGAATGGGTTTGTTGCCCATGACAAAAGCGTTAAGCTTATACTTTGTTGTAACTATTGGTCGACAGGACAGCCCATGCAAGCGAGTGTCAGCAAGGATGCCGGCAAGGCCGTCGTGAAACTGGCCGGCCGCTTCGACGGCAATACCCATCGCGAATTCCGCGGCGCCTGCGCGCCGCTGGCGGTGGATGGCGATGTCCGGGCGGTGGTCGTCGATTTTTCTGGCGTCGACTATCTCGATAGTTCGGCGCTCGGCATGTTGCTCGCGTTGCGCGACAAGCTGGGCGATGCCGACAAGGAGGTCGCGTTGACCGGGGTGCGCGGTTATATCAAGCAGGTGTTCGATATTGCCAATTTTGGCAAATTATTTTCGATCTCCTGAGCTTTTTTCTGCCCACTGAGCTGTCATTTTTCCCGGCAGCTCTTGGCGGGTTGCTGTTTGTCATGTGTTGAAAAACGTGTATTCTTAGTATTTCTGGGGCAATAACGAGAGTAAGACGGCGATTGCCTGTAGTGCGAGGAAATGACGATGTCAGAGTTGTTGAAGAGTATCGATGCGCGGACCAAGCTGGCCGGAACCAACAAGCTCGAGATTTTGCTGTTTTTCCTCGGCGAGGATCACCGGACGAAGCGGCGCGAAACTTACGGCATCAATGTATTCAAGGTGCGCGAGGTGATGCGTACGCCGACGATCACGGCGGCGCCCGAAATGCCGCCGTCGGTCGAGGGCATGGTCAGCCTGCGCGGCGCCTTGGTGCCGGTCATCGACCTGGCCAAGTATTCCGGCATCAGTGCCGGAAATTCGCGCGAAATCATGATCGTCACCGAGTACAACGGCCATACCCAGGGCTTTCTCGTCGAGGGGGTGGATACCATCCTGCGCCTCGACTGGAGCAAGATGCGGGTGCCGCCGGAAATGCTGACGGCCCAGACCGGCGGTCTGGTTACCGCGGTTACCGAACTCGAGGACGGGCGTCTGGTGATGATGATGGATGTCGAGAAGGTGCTGTCGGAAACCACCGCGATCGACAACGAAGTGATGTTTCGCAACGTCGTGCCGCTTGAGCGCACGGACGCCACGGTCTATTACTGTGACGATTCCAGCGTGGCGCGGCGGCAGATCGAAAGGACGCTGGAAGCAATGGGCATCAAGGGCGTCAGCGCGCTCAACGGCCTGCGCATGTGGGAAGAAATGGAAAAAATGGCAACCTATGCCAAAGCGCAGGGTCAGCCGGCGTCCAAATTCATCAGTCTGGTGCTGACCGATATCGAAATGCCGGAAATGGACGGCTACATCCTGACCAAGAAGATCAAGTCGGATCCGCGCTTCAGCGGCATTCCGGTCATCATGCATTCCTCCCTGTCCGGGATGTCCAACCAGAAACTCGGGCTGTCGGTCGGCGTCGACGAATACGTTCCCAAGTTCGAGCCGCAGCGCCTGTCGGAAACCCTGACCCGCCGCCTCGGCGTGGCCGGCGAATCGGCCTGAGTCCTCAAGGGAGCTGTCCATGGATCTCGTCCAAAGCAAGAATCTGCTCGATAGCGTCGATGCGCGCACCGGCCTCGCAGGCTCCAACAAGATGGAGGTGCTGCTGTTTTCCCTGGGCACCCGCGAAATTTTCGGCATCAACGTGTTCAAGGTGCGCGAAGTCGGGCGCACGCCGCGCATCACCAAGACGCCGAACATGCCGCGCGGCGTCGAGGGGCTGATTTCACTGCGCGGCAACGTTATCCCGGTGCTGTCGCTGTCGCCCTTCCTGCAACTCGACGGCGTGCCGCCGGGCCTGGGCAAGACCATGATGGTCGCCGAGTATTCCAAGCGCACCCTGGGCTTTCTTGTCGATTCCGTCGATCGCATCATCCGCGTCGACTGGGAACGGGTAAAGGCGCCGGAAAGCGTGCTCTCCAGCAATCAGGGCATGATTACCGCCGTCATCGAACTGAAGGATGGCGGTCTGGTGTCCATTCTCGATGTCGAGCAGATTCTCGCCAATGCCTTCGGCGAGGGGATGATCGTCGACATTGCGCCGGCGCGCGTGGCGCCTGATACCAACGTCTTTTTTGTCGACGATTCGGTGGTCGCCCGGCGCAAGATCGCCGAAGTGCTGGACAAGCTCGGCTTGCGCCACAAGCACGCGAACAACGGCCTGGAGGCGTGGACACGGTTGCAGGGCATCGCCGCCAGCGCGCAGCAAAGCGGCCGCGACATCCGCGACGAGATTCGCCTGATCCTGGTCGATGCCGAAATGCCGGAAATGGACGGCTATGTCTTGACCAAGAATATCAAGTCCGATATCCGTTTCGAGGGCGTGCCGGTGGTCATGCACTCGTCGCTGTCGTCGGAGGCCAATCGGGCGATGGGCAAGTCGGTGGGCGTCGACGCCTATGTCGCCAAGTTCGACGCCGAAGTGCTGGCCGATACCTTGCGCCCGCTCGTTGAAAGACAATAAGGAAAGTTTCGGAGCACTACATGGCTGCAGATCCCAAGATGCGATTCCTGGTAGTGGACGATTTCTCGACCATGCGTCGGATCGTCCGCAATTTGCTGAAGGAACTCGGCTTTACCAATGTGGATGAGGCCGAGGACGGGGCCATCGCCTTGCAGAAGCTCCAGAGCGGCGGCTTCGAGTTCGTCGTGACCGACTGGAATATGCCTAACATGGACGGCCTGACGCTGTTGCAGACCATCCGGGCGACGCCTGCGCTCAAGCACCTGCCGGTGCTGATGATCACCGCCGAAGCCAAGAAGGAGAACATCATCGCCGCTGCCCAGGCCGGGGCCAGCGGCTATATCGTCAAGCCGTTCACTGCCGGCACCCTGTCCGAAAAGCTGAACAAGATTTTCGAGAAAATGGGATAGGTCTGAGGAGAAGTCATGACGGCAAACAATGATTCCAACGAACTCGAGGCCCTGTTCGACTCGATCGCCTCCGACTACACGGTAGTCGCACCGCCCGCGCCGCAGCCGCCTCCCGCGCCCGCGGCAGCCAAGGCAGCGAGCGGTGACAGCGACGACCTGCAGGCCCTGTTCGACAGCGTCGCGGCAAAACCCGCCGCCCCGGCAAGCGCGCCCGAGGGCGCCGCCGCCGACGCCGCGCCGGGCGAAAACTGGGCGAAGCAGGAAGCGGTGTTCAACCGCATCGGCCAGATGGCCCGCGCCCTGCACGACACCCTGGGCCAGATCGGCTACGACAAGCTCTTGGAAAAAACCATGTCGGCCCTGCCCGATGCCAAGGATCGCCTGGCCTACGTCGCCAACCTGACCGAACAGGCGGCGTGCCGGGTGCTCAATGCCACCGACATCGCCAATCCGCTCGTCGACGACATCGAAAAACGCGGGCAGGCGCTTGGCGCCCGCTGGGACCAGGTATTCGCCAATCAATTGAGCACCGCCGAGTTCAAGGCGCTGGCCAGCGAGACGCGCGCCTTCCTGAATCAGCAATTGCCGGAAAAAACGCGGGCGACGCACGCCCAACTGACGGAAATCATGATGGCGCAGGATTTCCAGGATCTGACCGGGCAGGTCATCAAGAAAATCGTCACCCTGGCCCAGGAACTGGAGTCGGGCCTGATGGGCGTGCTGCTGGAAACGGTGCCGGACACCAAGCGAACCGAGGAAGTAAACAATCTGTTGAACGGGCCGGTGGTCAATGCCGAAGGGCGAACCGATGTGGTGGTCAATCAGGCGCAGGTGGACGACCTGCTCGAAAGCCTCGGTTTTTGAGGGAGCGCGACGATGAGCGATTTCGCGGGAATGGAAGACCTTCTGCAGGATTTTCTGCAGGAAGCCTACGATCTGCTTTCCGATGTGGACAACAAGCTGGTCGACTTGGAGCGGGCGCCGGATGATCGCGGCCTGCTGAACGATATTTTTCGTGGTTTTCACACCGTCAAGGGCGGCGCCGGTTTTCTCAACGCCGCCGAATTGGTGACGCTGTGCCATCTGACTGAAAATTTGTTCGACCGCCTGCGCAATGGCGAACTGGAACTGACGCCGGAGTTGATGGACGTGATCATGGCGGCGACCAAGGGCGTGCGCGAAATGTTCGGCGAACTGAGTCAGATGGTGATGCCGCGACCGGCTGACCCGACGGTGATCGCCGCCTTGCAGGATGCCCTGGAAGGCCGGCAGCCGGTCGCCATGGCGGCGGTTGCCGCGGCCGCGCCGCCAGCCGCCCCGGCAAGCGCCGGCAGCGATCCGGACTGGCAGGCGCTGCACGCCACCCTGACCGGCCAGCCGGCCGGCGTGGCGCCGGTCGCGCCGGGAGAATTGATCGGCCAGGCGGTGGTTGCCGCCGCCGTCCCGGCGGCGCCCGCGGTGGCGCAGCCGGCGGGCGCGCCGTCGCCCTTTGGCCGGCGTACCGCCGATCGTCCCGGCAGCCAGCCAAGTTCGGCGCGGCGGGCGGAAGACCGCGGCGGGCGGGAAAGCACCATCCGCGTCGATACCTCGCGTCTCGATCAGGTGCTCAATCTGTCCGGCGAAATCGGCCTGACCAAGAACCGGCTGACCAGCCTGCGCGCCGACATCCTGGCCGGCAAGAATGATTCGGAAACCCTGCACGCGCTCGATCAGGCCGTCAGCCAACTCGACCTGCTCGTCTCCGATTTGCAGAACTCGGTGATGAAGACGCGGATGCAGCCGATCGGTCGCTTGTTCCAGAAATATCCGCGCATCGCCCGCGACCTCGCCCGGCAACTCGGCAAGGATGTCGAACTGGTGCTGGCCGGCGAGGAAACCGAAGTCGACAAGACGATGATCGAGGATCTGGCCGATCCGCTGATCCACCTCATCCGCAATGCCGTCGATCACGGCGTCGAAATGCCGCACGAGCGCGAAGCCGCCGGCAAGCCGCCAAAGAGCCTGGTGCGCCTGGAGGCGCGCCAGGAAGGCGACCACATCGTGCTGCTTATCGCCGACGACGGCAAGGGCATCATCGCCGAGCGCATCCGCGCCAAGGCCGTGGAAAAGGGCCTGATTTCCGAGGAAGAAGCCAATACCCTCGACGAGCGGCAGAGCCTGGGTCTGATCCTGCTGCCGGGCTTCTCGACCAAAGCGCAGATTTCCGACGTATCCGGCCGCGGCGTCGGCATGGACGTGGTCAAGACCAATATCCAGAAACTCAACGGTTCCATCGAAATCCGTTCGGAGCCGGGCAAGGGCTCGGTATTCCTCATCTCCCTGCCGCTCACCCTGGCCATCCTGCCGGTACTGCTGGTGCTGCTCGGCGAGCAGCCCTTCGCGCTGCCGCTGTCGCTGGTGCGCGAAATCCTGCCCATCGAGCGCGAGCGCGTTCAGGAAGTCGGCGGCAAGGAAACCCTGGTCGTGCGCGGCGAGGTGCTACCCGTCATCTCGCTGGCCCGCCTGCTTGGCTGGCCGCTCGAACGCTACCCGGAATACGGCGTCTTCATGCAGACCGCCGAGCGTAGCTTCATCCTCTCGGTTGACAGCTTCGCCGGGCGCGACGACGCGGTTATCAAGCCGCTCGACGATTTCCGTCCGAAAGGCGTGGCCGGCGTGACCACGCTGTCCAATGGGCAGATCGTGCTGATTCTCGACATGAAGGAGTTGCTTGCCGACCTCGGCCAGAATCCCGACATGGCGGCCAACCTGCGGGCGCTGACCGCGGCCTGACATCCTCTTCCCATCAATGCGTCGAGAGAGGGGGCTTGCCCCCTCTTTTGCTGCGTCCGCCGTTCCCGCCGCCCGCGAGCCAGTCGTTTCACAGGTTAACCATGTTGTCATAGTGTTGCGGCTGGCATTTCGTGAACTAGCTAAAAAAATCGTCGTACCTATTTAATTTTTCTAGTTTTTTCCTATAATGACGGCATCGATCACCGAAGAAGATCATGGCGGAAGAGAGCGATCTCGAAAAGACAGAGGAGCCTACAGCCAGGCGAATCGAGCAGGCGCGCGAAAAGGGGCAGGTGCCGCACTCGCGCGAACTCGGCACCTTCCTGGTTCTGATAACCGCCGCCGCCACGATCTGGATGCTGGGCGGCTGGTTCGCCCGGCGCGCGACGCTGATCGCGCGCGATGCCTTGAGCATTGATAGCGATCTGGCGCGCAATCCCGGCTTGCTCGTACCGCATTTCGGCGCCGTGTTCGGCGAAGCTTTCTTCCTGTTCGCTCCGTTGATGGCCGTGCTGGTCCTGGCCGCCCTGTTGCCGCCTTTCTTTCTCAATGCCTGGGTGTTCGCGCCGCAGGCGCTGGCGCCCGATCCCAAGCGCCTCAGCCCAATGAAGGGCATCGGCAAGATGTTCTCGTGGAACAGCCTGATGGAACTCGCCAAGGCGATACTCAAGGCGGCCCTGGTTGGCGGCGTCGCCGTGCTGCTGATCGGGAATTTGCGCGAGGAAATTTTCGGCCTCCTGACCGAGCCGCTGGATATTGCGCTGTCGCACGCCGGCCGCCTGGTTTCCTTCTGCTTCCTCATACTCGTGTCGACGCTGGCCCTGGTGGTGGTGGCCGATGTGCCCTTCCAGCTCTGGCAATACTTCCACAAGCTGAAAATGAGCAAGGATGAGGTGCGGCGCGAAATGAAGGAAATGATGGGCGACCCGCACGTCAAGGGGCGCATCCGCAGTTTGCAGATGCAGGCCGCCCGGCGGCGGATGATGGCGGCGGTGCCGGAGGCCAATATCGTCGTCACCAACCCGACACATTACGCCGTGGCCTTGTCTTACCAGACCGGGATGCGGGCGCCGAAGGTGGTGGCCAAGGGGGCCGGAAACATCGCCCTGAAAATTCGCGAAATAGCCGCCGCGCACGGCGTGCCGATACTCGAAGCGCCGCCCCTGGCGCGCGCCCTGAACCGCCACGCCGAACTCGACGGCGAAATTCCCGCCGCCCTGTACAACGCCGTGGCGGAAGTTTTGGCTTATGTCTATCAGTTAGCCGGCTGGCGCCAGAGCGGCGGCGCCTATCCGGTGCCGCCGCGCGATTTGCCGGTGCCGCCCGAACTGGTTCCGGAGGCGGCGTAAATGGCGACTTCCTCGCTGGGCCTGCAAGGTTTCCTCGGCCGCTTGAGCGTTACTCAACTGGCGGCGCCGCTCCTCATCCTGATGATTCTGGCGATGATGGTGCTGCCGCTGCCGGCCTTCGCCCTCGACCTGTTCTTTACCTTCAATATCGCCATTTCGGTGCTGGTGCTGATGGTTGCCATCAACACCCAGAAGACCCTGGATTTTTCCGTTTTCCCGACCGTGCTGCTGGTGACCACGCTGCTGCGCCTGTCGCTCAACGTCGCCTCGACCCGGGTCGTGCTGATCGAGGGGCATAGCGGGCCGGATGCCGCCGGCAAGGTGATCGAGGCTTTCGGTCACTTCCTGGTCGGTGGTAATTTCGCGGTCGGCATTGTCGTGTTCATGATTCTGGTGATCATCAATTTCATGGTCATCACCAAGGGCGCCGGCCGGGTGGCGGAAGTCTCGGCCCGCTTCGCCCTCGACGCTATGCCGGGCAAGCAGATGGCCATCGACGCCGACCTCAACGCCGGCCTGATTGGCGAGGACGAGGCGCGTCAGCGCCGCCAGGATGTTGCCCGCGAGTCCGAGTTCTACGGCTCGATGGACGGCGCCTCGAAATTCGTCCGCGGCGACGCCATCGCCGGCATCGTCATCATGCTCATCAACATCGTCGGCGGGCTGTTCGTCGGCATCTTCCAGCACGACATGGATTTCGCCACGGCGGGCCAGACCTATACCCTGCTGACCGTTGGCGACGGTCTGGTGGCGCAGATTCCCGGCCTCATCATCTCGGTTGCCGCCGGCCTCGTGGTGACCCGCGTTTCCGACGACCGCGACGTCGGCCAGCAGGTGCTCGGGCAGATGTTCCGCAATCCCCGCGCGCTGTTCATCACTGCCGGCATCATCGGTTTCCTCGGTCTCATTCCCGGCATGCCGAACCTGGTTTTCCTGCTGCTTGCCAGCACCATCGGCTATCTCGCCATGCGCATGACGCAGCGCGAACAGCGCCTGGCCGCCACGCCGCCGGTCAAGGTGGCGGCGACGCCGGTGGCGGAAGCGGTGGAAGCCAGTTGGAGCGACGTCGCGCCGCTCGACGTGCTCGGTCTGGAAGTCGGCTATCGCCTCATCCCGCTGGTGGACAAGTCGCAGGACGGCGAACTGCTGCGGCGCATCCGCGGCATCCGCAAGAAATTCGCCCAGGAAGTTGGCTTCCTCGTCTCGCCGGTGCATATCCGCGACAACCTGGAACTCAAGCCCAACGCCTACCGCATCCTGCTCAAGGGGGTCGAACTCGGCGCTGGCGAAGCCTACGCCGGCCAGTTCCTGGCGATCAATCCGGGGCGCGTGGCCGGCACTTTGGGCGGCACGCCCACCGTCGATCCGGCCTTCGGCCTGCCGGCGGTGTGGATCGACGCCAGCCTGCGCGACAAAGCGCAAGCCTACGGCTATACCGTGGTCGATGCCTCGACCGTCGTTGCCACCCACCTCAACCACCTGATCCTGACCCATGCCGGCGAATTGCTGGGGCGTCAGGAAGTGCAGCAACTGCTCGATCATCTGGGCAAGGAAATGCCCAAACTGGTTGAGGATCTGGTACCCAAGGCGCTGCCCCTGGGCGTCTTGCAGAAAGTGCTGCAAAGCCTGCTCGACGAAGGCGTGCATATCCGCGACATGCGCACCATTATCGAAACCGTCGCCGACCATGCCAGCCGCACCCAGAATGCCGACGAACTGCTCGTCCAGGTGCGCACCGCCCTCGGCCGGGCCATCGTCCAGCAACTGTTCCCGGGCAATGGCGAGATGCAGGTCATGTCGCTCGACCCGACGCTCGAGCGCCTGCTCGCCCAGGCTGTTGCCGGCGGCAGCGAAAACACCAGCTTCGAGCCGGGTCTGGCCGACACCCTGGTGCGCGAAACCGCTGCCGCCGCCCAGCGCCAGGAAAGCCTCGGCCTGCCGGCGGTGCTGCTGGTGCCGGGCAGCCTGCGCCTCTTGCTGTCCCGCTTCCTGCGCCGCTCCGTTGCCCAGCTCAAGGTGCTGGCGCATGACGAAATTCCGGAAAACCGAATCATCAAGGTGACCTCGGTAATTGGGGGTAATAAAACATGAACGTCAGAAAATTCATCGCCGCCACGCCGCGTGACGCCCTGCGCAAAGTCAAGGAGACGCTCGGCAACGACGCCATCATCCTCTCCAACCGGGGCATTGCCGGCGGCGTCGAGATCATGGCCGTCGCCGCCCGCGACATGGCGATGATCGCGCCGACCACGGTGGCCGATATGCCGCTGCCGCCCGTCCAGGCCGGGCGCGCTCCGGTCGACGATGACGATGATTACCGCATCTCGCTCAGCACCGCCCGGGCGCAGGCCGCCCGTCACGCCATTCCCGGCCTGCAAACGCTGACCTCGGCGCCGCCCGCCGCCGCGCCAGCGCCTGCCGCGCGCTCGGCTGCCACGGTCAATGCCGGCATTCCCCGCACCGGCGCCCTGCGTAATTTTGAAGCCCCGCCGCGCTCCATGCCGTCGCCGCAGCCGGCGCTGGCCGCCGCGCCGCGCCGGACGACGGCGGAGGTGGTGCCGCTGGAAGTGATGAACGAGATTCGCTCGCTGCGTCGCATCGTCGAACAGCATCTGGCCGGTTTCGCCTGGGGCGAATCCGCCCGCTCGGCCCCGGTCAAGACCGAAATCCTGCGTCAGATGCTCGACGCTGGCTTCTCGCCGCAATTCGCCCGCGACCTACTGGCCGACCTACCGACCGCCATGAATGGCGTGCAGGCCCTGGCCTGGGTCAAGGGCGCCGCCGATCGTTCGCTGCGGACCGCCGGCAGCGGCGCCGACATCGTCGATCGCGGCGGCGTCTATGCCCTGGTCGGGCCGACCGGCGTCGGCAAGACCACCACCGCCGCCAAGCTGGCGGCTCGTGGCGTGCTCCGCCACGGGGCGAACAGGGTCGCCCTGATTACCACCGATGGCTATCGTATCGGCGCCCACGAACAATTGCGCATTTATGGCCGCATCCTCGGCGTCTCGGTGTATCTGGTCAAGGACGCCTTCGAACTGCGGCAGACGCTGAAGGAGTTACAGCACAAGCATCTGGTGTTGATCGACACCATGGGCATGAGCCAGAAGGACAAGCTGGTGCCGGAACTGACCGACATGCTGGCCGGCTGCGACGTGCAGCGCCTGCTGCTGCTGTCGGCCACCTCGCGCGGCGACACACTGGACGACGTGGTGCGCGCCTATCAGGGCGACAAGCTGGCCGGCTGCATCCTGACCAAGACCGATGAGGCCGCCAGTCTGGCCAGCGCCCTCGACGCGGTGATGCGCCACGGCCTGTGCCTGCACTATGTGGCCAACGGCCAGCGGGTGCCGGAGGATATGCACCTGCCCAATCGCGCCTATCTACTGCACCGCGCCTTCAAGGATTTGCCGGAAGCCTCGCCGCACAAACATGCCGGTATCGAACCGGCGCTCATGATGGCGAGCGCCGGCCTGATGGCGGCCGGAGCGCATCATGGCTGATTTCCGCGTCGATCAGGCGGCTGGCTTGCGGCGCATGCTCGGTTGCGGCCAGCACTTGCAAGTGGTGACCTTCGTCGCCGGCTGCGAAGGCGTCGGCCGCAGCGTGGCCGTGGCCAATCTCGGCGCCGCCCTGGCCCGGCTCGGCAAGGAAGTGCTGATCATCGACGAACATGCGGCGCGCGACGACATCGCCGCCTCCTTCGGCCTGACGCCCCGCTACGATCTGCTTAACGTCGTGCAGCGCGAAATCGCTCTGCCCCATGTGTTGTTGCAGCCGATGCAGGGGCTGTGCATCCTGCCCGCCGCACGCGCCGTCAAGAAGCTTGGCCGGCTGTCGCTGCCGCAGCAGCAGACCCTGCTCGACGCCATGTCGGGCCTGGAGCGGCCGCTCGACGTGATCCTGGTCGATGCCAGCATGGCCCATCCCGGCGGTTTCTCGCCCTTTGGCCTCGCCTCGCGCGAGGCGGTGGTGGTGCTTTCCGGCAGCAGCGCCTCGATTACCGAGGCCTATTCGCTGATCAAGAAAATCAGCCAGGCCTTTGCCCGCCGCCATTTCCGCATTCTGGTGAACAAGGTGCGCAGTCAGGCCGATGCCCGCTCGATTTTCGACAACATCGCCCAGGTCGCGGCCCAGCGCAACATCGCGCAACTGGACTACGCCGGGGCCATTCCGCTCGACGAGGCGCTGCGCCAATCCTTCCAGTTGGCCCGCCCGGTGCTCATTCAGGCGCCGGATTCGTCGGCGGCTGCGGCTTTCCGCGATATCGCCGGGGAACTGCTGTACTGGCAGGGCAACGACGAGGGCGGGCGCGGGGTCGAGCAATTCATTCAGCAACTGTTACACTTGAGCCAACGCATAACCCCCAACGCACTGCGAGCTTGATGTATACCGCTGCCGGGCAGCCAGACAGAGAACAGTTGGTTCAGCGCTTCGCGCCGCTGGTGAAGCGTATCGCCTTTCATTTGATGGCTCGGCTGCCGAACAGCGTGCAATTCGATGATTTGGTGCAAAACGGCATGATCGGTCTGCTCGATGCCATGGATCGCTATCAGGAAGGATTCGGCGCCCAGTTTGAAACCTACGCCACGCAGCGCGTGCGCGGCGCCATGCTCGACGGGCTGCGCGAGAACGACTGGCTGCCGCGCACCCTGCGCCGGGAACTGCGGCGCATCGAAGCCGCCATCGCCCAGCTCGAACACGAACATGGCCGGGTGCCCACGGAAAGCGAGCTGGCCGACGCCTTGGGCATGTCGCTGGCCGATTACCAGCACACCTTGCAGGAGGCGCGCGGCCACCAGATCGTTTATTTCGACGATTTTGCCGGCGATGGCGACGAGAGCTTTCTCGACCGCCACATCAGCGACAACAGCGCCGATCCGGCCGCCATCCTGGAAGACCGCAATATCCGGCAAACCCTGGTCGCCGCCATTGCCCGCCTGCCGGAGCGGGAGAAGCTGATGATGGGCCTGTATTACGAGCAGGAACTGAATCTGCGCGAAATCGGCGAAGTCATGGGCATCACCGAATCGCGCGTCTGCCAGTTGCACAGTCAGGCCATCGCCCGCCTGCGGGCGCAGGTCGTCGGCGGCTTGCCGAAGGCGGCGGGCAAGCGCAAGGGAGGGTCGCGTGGATAAACTTAGTATCGCCGGTCTGGTACTCGGTCTGGTGGCCATTCTCGGCGGTCAGGTGCTGGAAGGCGGGCATGTCGGCTCGCTGGCCCAGCCGGCCGCCCTGTTGATCGTCCTGGGCGGCACGCTTGGCGCGGTCATGCTGCAAGCGCCCTTTCACATCTTCTGGCGCGGCCTGAAAATGGCCAAGTGGGTCTGGATACCGCCGAAAATCGAGCAGAAAAGCCTGATCGACCAGATTCTTCGCTGGAGCCAGACATCCCGCCGCGAGGGTCTGCTGGTTCTGGAAAACCACATTCCGTCGGTGAAGGACGAATTTACCCGCAAGGGTCTGCAACTGCTGGTCGATGGCGCCGATCCCGAACGCATCCGCGAATTGCTCGAAGTCGAAATCAACACCTTCGAGGACGAGTGGCGGCAGTCGGCCAAAGTCTGGGAAGCGGCCGGCGGCTATTCGCCGACCATCGGCATTCTCGGGGCGGTGCTGGGCCTGATCCACGTCATGGAAAATCTCACCGACCCGAGCAAGCTCGGCAGCGGCATCGCTGTCGCCTTCGTCGCCACCATCTACGGTGTTGGCCTCGCCAACCTGATCTACCTGCCCATCGCCGGCAAACTCAAGTACTACATCAGCCGCATGGTCGGCGTGCGCGAGATGTTGATCGACGGCCTGGTCGGCATCGCGCAAGGCGACAATCCCCGCATCATCGAGGGCCGCCTCCTGGGATACCTGCGCTAGTGGCCCGCCGCCGCCGCCGCGAAGAGGAGCACGAGAACCTGGAGCGCTGGCTCGTCTCCTATGCCGATTTCATTACCTTGTTGTTTGCCTTTTTTGTCGTCATGTACGCCATCTCCTCGGTCAACGAAGGCAAATACAAGGTGTTGTCGAATGCCCTGGTCAATGCCTTCAAAAACCAGACGGCGCAGCCGGGTGGCCAGCCGATCGTGACCATCCAGGGCGCCCCGCCGGTAACGGCGCCGCCGATAGCCAAGCCGGACAAGCTGCCGGACCCGCGCAAGGCCGAGCAGCGCCAGCGCATGAAAAACATCGCTGACGAAATCATGGCGGCGCTCCAGCCGCTGGTCGCCCAAGGCAAGGTGCGGCTACTCGAAACCAGCCGCGGCGTCACCATCGAAATCAACGACAGCGTCCTCTTCCAGCCCGGCTATGCCAAGCTGCAAGCGGAATCGGTCAGCGCCATGCGCGCCATCGCGGCAGTGCTGACCCATGCCGATTTCCCCATCATCGTCGAAGGGCATACCGACAACATGCCCATCGCCACCGCCCAGTTCCCCTCCAACTGGGAACTATCAGCCATGCGGGCGACCACCGTGCTGCGTCTGTTCAACGACGCAGGCGTCGGCGCCGAACGCCTGACGGCCATCGGCTACGGCGAAACGCGGCCGGTCGAAACCAATACGACGCTCGAAGGCCGAGCGCGCAACCGCCGCGTCAGCATCCTGATCGAATCCAGCCGCCCGGAAGAACCCACCGAACTGGCGGGCGAGGCCCACTGAAAGGGTGCGGCTTCAGGCCGCGTCGACCAGGGCGCAGGTCGAGATGCGCGGAGCAAACTCTTGGATAACCGGGGTGATAACCGGGGTACGTCCCCAATGCTGTTCACTTAGATGAATTAGGTGTAATCTACGCCTGTTGTCGGAACGTTCGGGGAGACGAAGATGGCAGGCAAGGCACAGGCATTGGGTGGGCAGATTCGCGTGGCGGACTATC
>Ga0123353_10001209_pt1 | contig 31633 bp, 25 predicted proteins | sample TergutLab28metaG_3_FD_92763 | JGI IMG/M metagenome (GOLD analysis project Ga0123353, IMG submission 92763) | Labiotermes labralis P3 segment gut microbial communities from Petit-Saut dam, French Guiana - Lab288 P3 | ecosystem: Host-associated > Arthropoda: Insects > Digestive system > Gut ...
ACGCCGCCGAGTGCGTAAATATCTGCCCTTGCATCGACTTTGTGGCTGTCTAGTGCTTGTTCGGGAGCAAGATAGTCGGCAGTACCTAGAATCGTGTCCTCGGGAATATGCGTGATCCGACTTTCGTAAACTTGTTCGTCCAGCAATGCCAAACCGAGGTCGAGAACCTTCACTTCGCCCTGGTGATTGACGAGGATATTGCCGGGCTTCACATCACGGTGAATGACTCCGATGGCATGGGCATGGGAAAGAGCGTCTGCCGTTTGCCGCAAAACATTGACTATACGGGGAAAGGGTACGGTTCTTTCCCGATCAACAATCGTTTGCAGATTATCGCCGGGAAAGTATTCCATGATGATATAATGCAAATCCCCTTCGTGGTCGAAATCGTATGCCCTGATGATATTTGGATGGTCAAGAGCGGCAATCGCCTGGGCTTCGCGGATGAATCGTTCGAGATAAATCGCTTTTTCGAGTCGCTTTCGGGGCAACACTTTGACGGCGACGCGGCGTTGCATGAGGATGTGTTCGGCAAGATAGACGGTACTCATTCCACCGGAGCCGAGATGACCAAGAATCTTGTACTGCCTGAGGAAAAAACCTTTGTAACGTCCTCGGAGGAGTTGTCTCGATTGCCAAGACGTAAGGATGTACCGTCTAACGAGTTGATCGGCAACGAATTCGGGGTCTTCAAGTTGCTCAGTATTGGCATCGGCTGTAATGACTGCTAGGGCTTCGTTGAGATGAGTCGATTCAACCAACCCACTGCGGCGTAGCAGTTCGAGAAAGTGCGGTACGGAAGACATTCCTCCATTGTACCGAATTGTCTGTGCAAAAGGGAGGCAAGCGACACGAATATTACAAAGTGACCAACCCCGTTACCTCTTCCTGTGTTGATACTCCACGTCGATCACTTCCCGTATGCGCCCATCACACCTCTTGGGGTGATTTTCGCTTAATACCAACATCGCGGATCGTACGGATCAGTTGTTCCCTATTGACTGGCTTGCTCAAATAGGCATTACACCCGACTTCCAGTGTTTTTTCACTGTCCCCGGTGAGCGCATGAGCGGTAATGGCAATTATCGGTAGTGTATAACCCCCATGGCGAAGGCGGCTTGTCGCTTCATAACCGTCCATGATCGGCATCTGCATGTCCATCAAGACAACATCGAAGGGTGCGCCCGCCGACTCTTTCGTACTGATGGATTCAATGGCAGCCTGTCCATCTTCTGCCAGGGTAACAGAAGCCCCTGCCTCAGTAAGTTGATGCATAATGACAATCTGATTTACGCGTCCATCTTCGACGACAAGAATTGCAAGACCCGAAAGCGGTTTGGTCTCGGTCAGTTCGATCGACTTCGTACTCGTTGAAGGACGGAATTCGTTCCTTTTCTGTAGTTTCTCGTTTCGGTTCCGAATGTCTTCGGCTGACGGTTCACGAATTGGGAGGCGCAGAGTAAATACACTGCCTTCATCCATCTGTGATGTTACCAGTATATCTCCACCGAGCAAAACGGCGAGGCGTTTAGCAATGGAAAGCCCAAGTCCTGTGCCGCCGAAACGTCGCGTCAGAGTGGAATCTGCCTGCGTGAACGGTTGAAACAGGCGGCACAACTGGTCCGATGTCATTCCTATTCCGGTATCCCGAACCTCAACGAACAACATATTCTGCTGTTTGACCGTCTTTGCCAAGGCTGTTCCTGATTCTATACCATAGCGTACTGTAACGGTTCCGGTTTCTGTGAATTTGATTGCGTTGCTGATAAGATTGTTCAAAATTTGCCGCAGTCGTGTTGGATCGCTCAACATGAGTTCGGGAACACCGCCTTCATCCATGAATTCGAGCGTCAAATTGTCTTTCCCTTTCAGACGATCCAGCATAATCGAGTGAATGCCTTCGATGGTTTCACTCAACGAAATTGGGATAGACTCGACTTCAATTTGGTCGGACTCAACTTTGGAAAAATCGAGGATATCGTTGATGATCGTCAGCAGGTCATTACCGCTACTGGTGATCAATTCCACGGATTCTTGGCACTGTTTGCGTTCTTCGGGCAGACAACGTTGCATGAGTTTCCGTCCGATAAAATCGGCGAATCCTATCACCGCGTTCATGGGAGTCCGTATTTCGTGGGACATATTGGCGAGAAAATATCCCTTCGCTTGCACGGCGGCTTCGGCTGCCTTGTTGGCAACCGTCAACTTGACGACCGAATCCTGTAACTGATCGGCAATATGTTTCGAGTCTTCCGAGGATCGTTGGTTCAGAACAATCAGATAGGTACTCCCGAAAAACAGGATCGTGAGAATGAAGAAAAAACTATACGGCCATATTTTTGCCTTGTACAAACTGCTTGACCAGAGACTGTACTCGAAATCGACACCGACTGCCCCGTCAAAATTCCCTTCGGGGTCCAATAACGGATAAAAAGCGGTGACCCAAGTTCCCCATTCATCCACAGCAGGAATCGTGTTAATCGCCGGTACTTTATGGGAGAACACGTAACTCATCACTTTCGTATTTGGATATTCTGTGCCAATCGGCGCATCGACGGCTATCGTCGTAGGTTGCTCGTTCATGTCTATCGTGTCGTCATCATCTTCTGGTATTCCCGGACAGATGATAAACATGGATGTGTCTTCATCAACGGCACGCATAGTATAGATGTAGGCAATGAGTTTGCTCTCGCTCGCCGCCGCACTACAGGCTTCCATCAAGGCAATATAGGTTGGATCATCTTCCGGTGTCCCCGTTTCTGCTCGGAGGCGATAGACAAAATCGGAATCCGTATCCGGGATAAAACGTTTGCATGCGGCACCGGAATAGACGCATTCCCAAACGCCGTCTTCGCAGGAGGGCTTGCCTCGTTGGACTCGGTAGGTTGTTGCGCCGGGAACTGGCGACCAATACAAGGAAACGTGAGTCGGCGACAATCGGACGGCGGAAAAATGTTCGGGGGTGGAGAGTTTTTCTTGCGTGTTTTCCGTACCTGCCGTGAATATTTCCGGCGGAAGGGACGGGGAAGTGTCCCATTCGTTCGGTTCATCCTGCGTTTCAGCGGGCAGGATGGGGCTGGTCGGGTCAGACCATTCCGAGAAGGTGTTTTCGTCCCCGGCGATGATTTTCCAGTGATCCAACCTGGAAACGACGATGGAATACGCGGCTGCCATCTCGCCAAAATAGTCGAGCCATTGAACACGTGCGGCTTGGATACCTACCAACAAGCATGTTAGACCTACAAAGACGATGCCTACAAAGAAACCCCAGAGAAACAAAATCATCTTTCGCGAACGTTCTTGTCGTTGCAACCAAAATGTCATCCACACCATCATGGCAATGGGTATCATGACAATAAAAAGAATGTCGATAAAATCAAAAATGTTAAAATCTATGTTCATGTCGGCTTCGATCTCCACCGGTAGTGCATTGCTTCCAGCAACAAAAAAGATTTGAGTTTGATTAGCACCGCAGAGACATTATATCAGAAAAACGTAGAGTCGGTTTTACCTGGGCGTTTGCGTCGCCCCGTCTCCCATTCTGGCATTTGTACCCCCTTTTTTAACCCCAAAATTATGATAGAATAACACCCGGAGTTCTATCGTAGGGACAAAAAATGGTTGCGGAAAAAACGTACATGGCAAAGCCGGGAGTAGTCCAGCAAGACTGGTACTTGGTGGACGCTACCGACAAAGTTGTTGGTCGCTTGGCAAGTGATATTGCAATGATTCTGATGGGAAAACATCGCCCGACCTACACTCCGCACGTCGATACCGGCGAATATGTCGTTGTTACAAACGTCGATAAGGTCGTTTTTTCCGGCAAGAAACTCGATCAAAAGCGGTACACTTGGTGGACAGGCTGGACTCGCCTGCGGAGCGAAACCGCCCGCGAACGGTTCGAGCGGTATCCAGAACGGATTCTCACCGAAGCCGTCCGAAGAATGTTGCCCAAAAATAAACTTGCGGTAAAAATGTTGGCAAAACTCAAAGTTTATAAGAGTAACGAACAGCATCCGCATCAGGCACAGAAGCCGCAACCCCTTGTTTTAGGAAAGAAATAGTATATGGTCAAATTTGGCGATTTCATCATCGAAGGAAACGGAAAGAACGATTGTCTCGGCACAGGAAGACGGAAGTCTTCGGTGGCTCGGGTGCGCGTCCGTTCCGGCAGCGGCAGAATCAGCATCAATAATAGGGAACTTGACGAATTTTTCAAGACCGTCCAATTAAGGAACACCGTAAGAGCACCACTGATTCTTACGGGCAAGGACAGTGCGGTGGATGTTCTGATCCAGGTCGAAGGCGGCGGAACAACAGGTCAAGCGGATGCCTGTAAACTGGGCATCGCCAGGGCGATTAGGCGGTACGATCCTGAGACCGAACCGGCTCTTCGGGAACATAGCCTTTTGACCCGTGATGCACGAGAAGTTGAACGTAAAAAATACGGTCTCCGCAAAGCACGCAAGGGAACGCAGTTCTCGAAACGATAATTGTGTAATGTACCGTCATTCCCGCTTTCGCGGGAATCTAGAAAACAATGGTTATGCCTGTTGCCCTAGGTTTCGGTCGTTATTGGGAGTGCTGAAGTTTTGTGGGAGATCCGTTCATAATTGAGCGAAAAGTTATGTAGAGGCTATTACCCGGTGGGAAGAGGGGAACAAAAACAGACTTTTTTGTTCCCCTTATGGTGTGCCTCCTAACTCCTTACCATGGAATCAAAACCCGTTTACTATTCGGTTTGTCTGTTTATCGACCAGAAGTGGAGTGCTGCGGTTCTGGGGTTGATAGCAACTGGTGTGTGTCTGACTACATGGCATTATGGCAGTGGAATCCTAATGTATGGCGGTCTGCTACTGTTGATTCTCCTGACCGCTTGGTATATTTTTTTGCCCGTGCGTTTGGAAATCAATTCTGACGGTATTGTTCGGACGGTACTGGGACGAAAATGGTTTATCCGTTGGAGCGATATTCGCGGTTATCAAATCCGGTATAATGGTTTGCTGTTGCTTGCACATCAGGATCGATTCCCCTTGGACCCATTCTGTGCTTATTTTCTGCCGGTTCCGAAGGGGTTGATGACCGAAGTCCTCTATCGTTTTCGGCTCTTCGTGGGAGATTGAACCCCCAAACATTATGGAACATACAGCCTATCAATCGCAAATTATCAAGCGATACTACAATAACCGTGAGAGCATCATGACTCAGAAGTTGTCGGAATTGATCACGGAACTCTATCTGGCGGAAGGCAAAAAGAGACAGCAAGTTTGGAAACGTATCACAGCCGCTCTCACGCAACTGGGTGTCGGACCGGAGAGAATCGAGCAGATCGTCAGCATGGACAATCCGGTAAAACTTGCCGAATTTTTGAAAAAGTTGACGTAGTGCGTTGTAGGAGATCATTTATCCCGCTCGCTGTTCTCTTCTTCGTTGTCGATGAATAATTTCTTCTCGGAGATCGCGTCCCACGAGACTGTACGCAAATTCCAGCACTTTTCCCAGCATGGTAAAGTGTTCGTAGGTAACGTTATTGTACGTCACCACTTGTCCGATCTCGACGTGTGCATACAAAGCCCGGGCAAGTGCCGGTCTTTCGACTACGGGAATTCCGTGTTCCGCCGCTATTTTTTTGATTTGGCGTGCCATATAATCTGCTCCCTTGGCAACAACCTCTGGGGCAATCATTGTTTGTGCATCGAATTTGATTGCCACCGCGTAGTGCGTTGGGTTTGTAACCACCACATCGGCATCCTGCGTACCCTGTGCCCGCTGTTGCCTTGCCATCTCTTGCTGAATCTGCTTCCGCTTCTGGAGAATCTGCGGATCACCGATCATGTTTTTGATTTCGTCCCGAATTTCTTGATCGGTCATCCGTAAGTCCTGCATGTGCTTCCACCGTTGATACATTAAATCAATGAGTGCAATAATGACCAACGCGACAGCAACTTTTAGTGCAATTAACAACAGAAGCCACACGAGATACGACGCAATCTGATTCGTTTCGTTTTCGGACAGGATCAGTATTTGCCCGATACTTCCTTCGACGGCATACCAAGCGACCGCCGCACAGATCACGATTTTGACAATACCCATCAAAAATCGGACTACGCTTTGCATCGAGAAAATTCGCCCGAAACCCTTAATGGGATCAAGCCGAGTGAAATCGATAGCCAGTTTATCGGGTAGCCACAGAAAACCGATTTGAAGGATGTTTGCCGCAACCGCCGTGAACATCAGTGCAAGGAAAAAGATCGACAGCGGCTTCATGAACTTAATGACGGTTTCATGAAACAGTGATTTCACTGATTGTGCCAAGGCATCATTTTCTTGATTTTCGGGTACGAGCAGCATGGGATCGACCAGCATTTGTTGGGCGTACTCAAGCAAATCTCTGGCGATATTTTGTCCGAATGTCATGAGAAGGATGATGGCAAGCAGGAGCACGATTGCCGCCGCCAGATCTTGGCTTTTGGCAACTTGCCCCTTTTCCCGTGCCTGCTCCAACCGCCGAGGGGTTGGATCATGTTTTTTGTCGCCGTTTTCCTCTGCCATGTTCTTGGTTTATGCAGCCTCCCGCAAAGCGAAGTCTAACAATTTTTCTTAAAGAGGGGAAGAGGAAAGATTCCCGGCTATCATGTGGGACGCAAAAATGGTAAAATACCTTTTGTCGCTTCCATTTTTACCATGATCGTTTCTCATGACCCGTTTTGAAGAATTTGCCGGACTTTCCGTTGCCCTCGTTACGCCGTTCAAGAACAATAAAGTTGATTTCAACAAATTTCAGGAACAAATTGAGTATCAAATCAATGCAGGCACCACCGCCATTGTACCGGTAGGCACCACTGGTGAATCGCCGACGCTTTCCTTTGAGGAACACGAAAACGTCATCCAGGCTGCCGTCGAAGCCGCCGGGAAGAAAATCAAAGTCCTTGCTGGCACCGGTGCGAACTGTACGCAGGAAGCCATTGACTTGACCCGGTTCGCCAAAAAAGCAGGGGTTGATGCCGCTTTGGTCGTTGCTCCCTACTACAATAAGCCCACGCAGGAGGGGTTTTACCAACATTTCAAAGTGCTGGCGGAGTCGGTCGATCTGCCGATTTGCGTCTATAACATACCGGGACGGTGCGCCAAAAACATTGAACCGGAAACGATTATCCGTCTTGCCGCCATTCCGAATATCGGAATGGTAAAGGAATCGACCGGTTCTATGGACCAGACATCGGCAATCATTGCCCAGACCGATTTAACCGTGTTGAGTGGTGATGATAGTTTAACGCTCCCCCTGATGGCATTGGGAGCGCGGGGTGCCATTTCGGTGGTCGGAAACATTATTCCGCAGGACATGGTCGAACTTTGTCGTGCGGTGGAGCGTAAAGACTGGGAGACCGCACGAAAGATGCACTATAAAACGTTTACACTCTGCAGGGATTTGCTTTCGCTTTCGACGAATCCAATACCGGTTAAATCGGCGATGGCAATGCTCGGTCGGGATACCGGTGAACTGCGTTTGCCGATGACACCACTCACTGAATCCGAACATGCGAAACTACGTATAACGCTTACGGCATATGGGCTGCTATGACAACACCCAAGAGTCAAACAGAGGTTGTTGCCGACCCTTTTGCCTTGTCCTTCTGCTATGACAACGACAACACATGTAAAGAGAAAAATTAGGCAAAATCGATACAATCGCTACAAAAAGAGCAGTTTTTCCATCGTTCCGATTGCGCCAAATTTGTGCTTGACCTAGTTTTTTCATTCATTCCATTGCTGCGACATGCCGAAAACAGACGTGGTGTGTCTCACCGTCAGCAAGGACATGGGTATTTTCCAAGGATCATCCGGTTCGTGTGTGCGAGCCAGGCAGCACTCCAATTTTTGTGGGGTGGTCTGTACGTGTCTGTGTGTGTTGACTCTATTTACCGGTTGCCTTGTTCACAATACAGCATTTTTCGACCCCAAACCTGCCGGTACACCTATTTTTCGAGATGTTCCGAAGGAAACTGCCAAATCGTCGTTACCCTATTATTTTCTGGAACCGCCGGATATTATCAACGTCGAGGCGATTCATTTGGCTCCGAAGTCCCCTTATCGGTTACGGATATTTGACTGGATCATGGTGGATGTCATTGGAACACCGGAGGCAGATCCGATCTCCGGTCCTTTTTCTATCGAACCAGGCGGCGATATTCAACTCGGAAGTGTTTACGGGTCTGTCAAAGTGGTGGGACTGTCCGTTGAGGAAGCACAAAAGGCAATCACCCGACATTTGACTGGGACAAGCGAGCAACCGGGGGGCCTCATCAATCCCATCGTTGCTGTTAGATTGGCACGGATGGGGGACATGCAACAAATTGCCGGGAATCACACCATTGGTCCCGATGGGTACATTACCCTCGGCTCCTACGGACGAGTGTATGTCAACGGTCTTACCGTTGATGAGTGCCGGGATGCGGTCGAGTTACACCTTTCCAAGAGTTTGGACCATCCGCAGGTCGCAGTGGACATTTTTTCGTACAATAGCAAGAAGTACTATGTCATTTTTAACTCATCGGCACAGGGGGAACGTGTCATGAAATTTCCTTATACCGGAAATGAGACCGTGTTGGATGCCATTGCAAACACCGAAGGGTTGCAGCCCAATTCATCCAAGCGGATATGGGTGTCGCGTCCGGTGGGGAACTCCAACAAGCCCGTCGTTTTACCGGTGGACTGGGTGGACATTACCGCTTATGGAAAGCCCGATACCAATTATCAACTTCTGCCGGACGACCGCGTGTGGGTACAGGAAGATCGATTCCTCTCCGCCGATGGAACACTTTCTCGGATATTCGCACCGTTTGAGCGGATCATGGGCTTCACGTTGCTAGGAACACAGACGGCGACTCGCCTCTCTGGAAATGTGTTGCAAGGTGGTGGCGAACGATATATGTACCAACGTTATTAACACAGGGAGGCAATCGACATTTTCCTTTTGTGGTATAATAAATGCAAATGGGGACATGTTATGTTAAAAAATATGAGACCGGTACTTGGTTTGTTGGTTAGTGTGCTCGTGTCACTCGCAGTGAGTTCTTCTGCGTTTGCGCAGTTGTCGCCACCGTTGAGTCCTTGGCTGGGAATGATGGACAGGGGGCGTGGTCCGGGACAACTTGACCCCTACAATCGGGTAGTCAAACCGCAACAAGATTTGATGAAGGCGTATGCCACCCAGACACGACAATTACAAAGTCAACAACAGGCGTTGCAAGCACTGCAAAGTGGGAGCAGTGGCGGCAGTGCTGGTCCCCGAGACCTTGCGGCGGCTGGTTTTGGACCTCCTTCTGGGGTGAGCAAAGATATGTTGTTGAATCCGCCGCGGGAACTTCCCAGTACGCAAAGGAATCCGGCAGGGTTCAACCAATACTTACACTATTATCCAGCGAGTAGTCTTCCACGCCGTACTGTGCCGTATTACAGCCAGGTGGGACGAAGACAGTAAGGGGGTACAAAGCCGGAATGGAGCGTAGCGAAATGACGGACACCGTTTTGCAAGAACAATTCCATGATCTTATCAAGGGGCGCAAAACCGGTTGGGGGGCAACATTGCTTCGCGGGGGTCTTCGCTTGCTCGAGGTGCCTTACTCGACCATCATTTCCGTCCGAAATTTTCTTTATGACAAACGAATTTTTCCGAGTCATCGGTTCTCTCTACCGATAATCTCTGTTGGCAATTTAACGCTCGGCGGAACAGGTAAATCGCCGATGGTTGCGTGGCTCTGCCAATATTTCCTCGGACGAAATCGGTGTCCCGGATTGGTCAGCCGCGGGTATGGAAAGGGAACCAACACATGCAACGACGAATTCATGGAAATGTCCCGTCGCTTTCCGACGGTGCCCCATATCCAACATACGAACAGGGGGGAAGCGATTCGGACATTACTGCAAACCGAACAGGTTGACCTAATCATTCTCGACGACGCTTTCCAGCATCGTCAAGTTGCCCGGGACATTGATATTGTGCTTCTCGATGCCACCGCTCCCTTCGGTTTTGAGCATATTTTTCCGCGTGGAACGCTTCGGGAACCACTCGGAGCATTGCGCCGCGCCGATGTTGTTCTGTTGACTCGCTCGAATTTGGTAAGCGAGTTGGAACGGCAAAGAGTTCGCGACCGGGTTTTGTCGTTTAATCCCAACACCATCTGGGGGGAAACGATGCATGTACCGACATCACTCATCACGATAGAATCCGGGACAATGAATTTCCATGCTGAATCGATTGATTCTATTCATGGTCAATCGGCATTGGCATTTTGCGGTATCGGCAATCCGGCGGCGTTTCAGAAAACGTTAGAGCAGTGCGGTGTTCACGTTGCGAAATTGATTCCGTTTCCCGACCACTATCGTTACACTGCTGGCGATATTGACAAATTACGGCGGACGGCACAGGCACTTGGTACAGACTTGATTCTTTGCACCATGAAGGATTTGGTGAAGTTGCACCGGTCGGAATTTGCGGCAGTTTCCATTGACATTCAATTTACCATCGGTGAATCGGCGGTGTGCGAAGGAATCCACCGGCACATCAGCGAAAGCGTCAGGAAATTTCCTGGCGCTTTTTGACACTGCTTGGGGACGTGAACGTTCGCCATTCTGTTTTACCGGCGGTCTTCCATCGGAATGTAATTCGCGGACATGTTTCCGATAAAGACTTGCCGAGGGCGCATGATTTTTTGTCCCGGATTGTCGTGCTGTTCTTTCCATTGAGCGATCCAGCCCGGCAAGCGTCCTAGTGCGAAAATCACTGTGAACATATTCGTCGGAATGCCAATCGCCCGAAGCAACAGACCACTGTAAAAATCGACATTCGGATAAAGTTTCCGATCCACGAAATAGGAGTCTTTCAATGCCAATTCCTCCAACTTTCGAGCAACGTCCAAGAGCGGATCATTGATTTTCTGTTGAACGAACACCCGATCCGCCGCCGATTGCAGTATCTTTGCTCTCGGATCGTAATTTTTATAGACCCTATGTCCGAAACCGAAAAGTTTGAACGGGTTTTCTTTATCCTTTGCCGCTTTGATGCAATCCTCTGGGGTCATGCCGCCTTTATAAATTGATTCGAGCATTTTCATGACTTCGACGTTGGCACCGCCGTGGAGCGGACCCCAGAGTGCACTCACACCTGCGGCACACGATCCGAAGAGATTCGCTCTTGCCGAGCCGACCGTCCTAACGGTTGAGGTACTGCAATTCTGCTCATGGTCGGCATGAAGGATTAGCACCAAATTCATTGCGTCTTCGATTTCCGGTCCGATCACATATTGCTGATGGGGGATCGAAAACATCATGTGGAGGAAGTTACCGCAGTACCGCAACGCCGGATCAGGATACATGAAGGGCAACCCCTTGGAGCGGCGATACGCATAAGCGGCAATCGTCCGTGCTTTGCTGATGAGTCGTGTGGCGGCTTCAACGAACAATTCTTCGTCATCCAAAGGCAGGAATTTTTCGTAATAACATGCCAGTTGGCTAAACATGGCAGCGAGAATTGCCATCGGCGGCGACTTGGGAGGCAACTGTGTGAATTGATCGCGCAAACTCTCGTGAAGCAATTCATGTTCGGTCAAACGTTCTCGAAATTCGGCTCCTTCCGTCTTGGTTGGCAACGTCCCGAAAATCAAGAGATAGGCGACTTCGACGAAGTTGGGAGTCGGACGATCAAACTGTTCAATGGGAATGCCACGATAGCGTAGAATCCCCTTGTTGCCGTCAATGTAGGTGATGGCACTTTTACAAACGGCGGTGCTACCGAGTGAAGGATCAAACGTAGTTATTCCATATTCGTCGAATAACTTGGAAATGTCCACGGCTTTTTGCCCGTCGGTACCGACCAAAACCGACAATTCGATGGTCTTACCATCAATCTGTAACAGGGCTTTTTGAGTTTCATTTTTTTCCATATTTCTATTGTACCAGAGGGGAGAGTTCTTCGCAAGTAACCTTTTCAGACTTCGACGTACCTCGAAACGCCGCCATAGAAGACGACATCAAAAGGCACACTGCGGCAGGTCCCGATAATGCGGCGGGACTTCCTTTTTCGGGAGCAATTCACCGGTGCACTCTTGATAATGCTCCCGCTCGTCATCGGAAGCGTAATATCGAAGCCAAATTTCATCATCGCCGCAGGAACAATCCCAATGAATGAATCCATTCCGCTGCCGAAGATTTTTTTCCCGCGACGGCAAAATGTTCCGGTAAATAAGTGTATAGAGTTCTCTATCGGAAAGATGATCGGCAAAGTCGAGTATTAACTTTTTCTCAAAAAGTCTTGCTATCACACTTTCGAGTGCCCGCAACAGTTGGTTGTCGTCCAATCGTTCCGGTGCTTGAAGAGACAGTTCCGGCATGAACCATCGGGCAATGGGTTCGACGGGAGATACTTCCCAGTCGAGCATCCCCGCGAGGAATTCGTTTTCGTGACGCAACGACCGATGCTGGAATCGGACTCGACTTACGGACTCATCGGCGAAGGGCTCGAGTTCTGTCCGTAATTCAGCGTTTCGCACCAATTCATCGACTTCGGCACAAAGACTATCCGGCATGGTTGGAAATTTTTGAGAATCGACCAGCAAATGTCCAACGAACCCCCGCTAGACCGGTGCTTATCATACATGACAATACGTAATCGGGCAATGAAATTTAACGTTTTTCTCAATAAATTTTCCGAAAATGTGTGGCGGCAATGGCATAATCAGAAAATTTGATATAATCGGAACTGGTCTAATGAATCGTTCGCAAGATGTTTTCAATGTCCGAAGTACACAATTCCTTCGGATTGCCCGACATGCTGTTGCCTTTGGAATCGTGGGCGATTGCTGGGAGGGATGCCTTTTCAATACCATACTCCGACAGACGCATCGGCAAACCGAAACTGCGACACAACTGTTCGATGCGGTCGATCAATCGCTCGGTAGCAGTTGCATCCGAAACCGTTGAATCAAAACTGAACAGAAGGCGCGCCAATTTCGCATACTGATTTGCACAGACATTAGCATTCGTTCGAAGTGTAATCGGCAACATCAATGCACATGCCGCTCCGTGCGGTATGCGGCAATGCGTGCCCAAAGCAGGCGCAACGCCATGTGCCATTCCGAGTCCACTGTTAGCAAGTGCCATTCCCGATAACATGGCTCCGTAGGACATTGCAGACCGCGAACTTTCGGCGACACAGTCGCCGGTTCTCTCGGTCAAATGTTCCAAGGCGATCACCGTTTGTGAAAAACATTGCTCGACCAGCGCATTCGTGAACGGTTGACGCTTGCGGCAGACGTAACTTTCAAGCAGTTGAGTAAGGGCATCCAAGCCTGATTCCGCCGTAACTTTTGGAGGGCAATGGTACGTCAATTCGGGATCAACTAAAACCGAGTGCGGCATCATTTGATCATGCCGTAAACTTTTTTTGAACGGGGGATCGTAAGAAGCAATCACGGCATTTTTAGTAACTTCGGCACCGGTGCCTGCCGTAGTGGGAATCGCAAGGTGCGGCAAAGGTGGCTGTTTCAATTTTAGTCCGCGACCAACACCTTCGAGATAGTCTACCACCGGCGCATCCTCTTGCGGAACCAAAGCAGCAACGGCTTTGCCCAAGTCGATGGCGGAGCCGCCGCCGAAACTGATTACGAAATCTTCCGGTAAGATCACTCCTCGTAACCGGTTCACAAGTCGATCAACGTCCTGCGTTTCCGGTTCATGGGCAATGGCTTCGGTGGTGAGAATCGAAACTCCCGCCTGTTCCAGATCAACGATGAGTTGTCGGACGAAACCGAGTTTTTCGAGCGTTTTCGAGCCGGTAATCAGAATTGCCCGAAGCCCCAACTTGCTCCGTGAAAGCGTTTGGGCAAGATTTCCGACTTCGCGCCGCTTTCCAATGCCAAAAACAATTTTGTGTGGGAGGGTGAGTTCCATCACATAAAGTCCTTTTCGTTAAACACGCAATTCTGGTGATCGTTGTCTCCTTCCATTGGAAACGGAAAGGGTTCTGCGGCTTCTTTGAGAGTGGGAAGTTCCACGAGAATCGTTCCGAGGGCACTCGGTGGGACTTCGGGACGATCGGTACATCCCGACGTGAATAGAACAGAACCTAGCAGTAGTAATAGAACACTTCGCATGTTGACAGTATTGTACATTTTTGGCGGTAATGTGCAAGACGGTGGAACGAGAATTGCGAAGTCGCCTTTTCCGTCACCCCCGCCTTCGCGGGGGTCTAGAACAACAGTGTTCATATTGCTCATCTCGATTCCCGCCTGCGCGGGAATGACGATGTTGTTGGGCTTTGCAATCCGCGTGCGTGCAATCCGCCGTTTCTGGTATAATACGGACAAATACGGTGAAATTTTTATTCTTTTCCTAATCAGCATGGAAGTTCCTTTTATACATTTACACTGCCACAGCCACTATTCGCTCCTGGACGGAGCAGGAAAAATCGAAGATTTGTTGGAACGTACCAAAGAACTCGGCATGCCAGCATTGGCACTGACCGATCATGGCAACCTTTTCGGAGCACTTGAATTCTACCAAGCCGCCAAAAAAGAGGGCATTAATCCCATCATCGGTTATGAAGCCTACATCGCCAGCGGCAGTCGAACCGAAAAAAGTGCTGGAACCCAAAAGGATTCCAGTAGCCATCTCACCCTGCTCGCCATCAATCACACGGGTTACAAGAATCTGCTCAAACTTTCATCGATTGCCTATCTCGAAGGTTTTTATTTCAAGCCGCGAATAGACAAAGAAATCTTGCACCAATACAACGACGGACTAATCTGTTTGAGCGGTTGTGCTTCCAGTGAGATTTCACGTCTCATTTCCGAAGACTCTGCCGACAGCATTAACAAAGCACGGGAGGTCGCTCGTTGGTATCAGCAACTGTTCGGAGACCGGTATTATATCGAAATCCAAAACAACGGTCTTACCAGTCAAAAAATGATCCTCGCCGGTTTGATAAACCTTGCCGACGAACTCAAAATTCCAACGGTGGCAACGAACGATGTGCATTACATTCACCAAGAGGATTACGAAGCCCAAGATATACTTCTTTGTGTCAACACGGGCAAATTACGCGATGATCCGAACCGGATGCGAATGCACACCGATCCGCTAAAACCCGGTCAGTTGATTGACCAATTCTATCTTCGCAGCGGCAGCGAAATGAGACAGGCTCTGCCGGGTCAGGAAGATGCGATTGCCCGAACCATCGAAATCGCAGACAGGGTGAACATCGAACTTGATCTCACCAAACGTTATTATCCGGCATTTACGCCGCCGGATGGACTTTCGTCCGACGATTACCTCCGGCAACTCTGTCTCGATGGTCTCAAACAGCGGTACGTCAATAATCCGGAACGTTGTATCGATGGACAGCTCTCCGACGAAGTGCTCGCTCGGCTCGATCGGGAACTTTCGGTTATCTCCACCATGGACTATACGGCGTATTTTTTAGTCGTCGGAGACATTGTTCGTGTCGCCAAAGAGCGGAACATTTCCAATTCGGCAAGAGGAAGCGGGGTCGGTGCGATTGTCTGTTACGCACTCAATATCACGCACGTTTGTCCGCTCGAATTCAATTTACTCTTTGAACGGTTTCTTGACGAATGCCGGCGGGAAGCCCCCGATATTGACCTTGACTTCGACAAAGCCCGACGAGAAGAAATTCTCAATTACGTCGTAGAAAGGTACGGCAAAGATAACGTTGCGCAACTCGGCATATTCGGTACGATGGCGGCAAGAAAATCTATCGAGGATGTCGGACGTACACTTGCCATGCCGCTCCCCTTTGTCAGCGAAGTAAAGAACTTCATTCCCAAAAAGACGGGAATAGAAATCAAAGAGGTGTTACAAAAAAGTGAGGAACTCAACAAACGTTACGAAAACGAGCAGGAAGTTAAAGAACTGATCAAGTTTGCCATAAAGATTGAAGGCTTGGCACGAAATACTGGTGTCCATCCCTGCGGTGTCATCATTGCGGACAAACCACTCGTCGAATATGTTCCGCTGAAACTTGTTGACAAAGATCACGAAGATAGGGGTGTGGTTGCGCAGTGGGAAGGTTCCAGTATCGAACTTGCGGGACTCCTCAAAATGGACTTGCTCGGGCTACTTACCCTGACCGTCATGGTCCATGCCGTTAAGATAATCGAGGAGAGAACCGGTACAACGATTGACCCTTATCAGTTGCCATTGGAGGATAAAAAAACGTATGAATTGTTAAGCCGGGGAGAAAGCAAGGGGGTTTTTCAATTTGAAGCCCCTCACGTTCGGGAATATCTTCAACGCATGAAGCCGGATTGCTTCGGAGACATTATTGCATTGAATGCAATGAATCGACCGGGTCCTGCTGACAATATCCCTCTGTACATTGACATCAAACACGGACGAGCAAAGGCGGTGTATGCCCATCCCGTCTTGGAAGAACTGCTATCCGACACAAACGGCATCATTGTCTACCAAGAACAGATCATGCAGATTTTGAATCGCCTTGGGAACATTCCGCTCGGCGATTCGCTTACTTGCATTAAGGCGATCAGCAAAAAGAAAGAGAAAGAAATTAGCAAATACCATAACGATTTCGTTGCCGGTGCAAAGGCGAATGGACTGGCAAAGGAAAAAGCAAACGAAATTTTCGAGTTGATTCTTAAATTTGCTGGTTACGGTTTCAATAAGGCACATTCGACGGCATACGCATGGTTGATTTACGTGACGGCGTATTTGAAGTCCAACTATCCGCTTGAATATATGACGGCATTGCTCTGCGGCGATGTTTTCGACAAGCGCAATTTTTCTCAAAAGGATTCAACGGTGGAGCACCTTGAAGACTGCAAGCGGATGGGCATCGAGGTTATTCCGCCTGATGTCAATTTGTCGGAACAACTCTATTCGATTGTCGATGGAAAAATCGTTTTTGCTCTTACGGCGATCAAGTCGTGCGGCAATTGGGCTGCCGATAGAATCGTGCAGGCACGCGAGAAGGGTGGACAATTCAAAGACCTGTTCGATTTCTGTGAGCGAGTGGACAACAGGGCATGCAATCGGGCAACGATTGAGGCTTTGATCAAAGCCGGTGCCTTTGATTCGACGGGAAACAAACGTTCCCAGTTGTTCCAGATGGTCGATGCAGCACTGAAATCAGGACAGGGTGCCGCCGAAGATGCCGCCAAAGGACAGGGAAACCTTTTCGGCGGCGACGATGAACCGGTTACTGTAACACCAAAGGGATTGCCAACGATTCCCGAATGGACGGATAAAGAAAAATCAGAATATGAAAAGGAAGTCCTCGGTTTTTATCTTACGTCGCATCCATTAAAGGAATTTGCAGATACGTTTGAAATGCTTCGGTCGCACGAATGTTCGGAGGCAACAATGTTGCCGGACAAAACGCAAGTGGTGCTGGCGGGAACGGTTAGGGATGTCAAAATCGCAACAAATAAAAAACCGGTGAAAGGCAAACCGAGCACGTATGCGATGTTCTCTCTTGAAGATACTTCGGGATCAATACGGTCAATTATGTGGGCAGATGCGTATGAAAAATTTGCGGATTATATCAGGAGCGATTCCATTGTTTTCATGCGGGGGCGAGCGGATCGCAGTCGGTCAGCACAAACCGACTCATCGGAGGGGAACTCGCCGGATGGAAACTTCATAGTGGACGAAGTGTTCACGGTAGAGGATGCACTGAAAAACTTGTGCCGGGGATGGGCAATCATGATAGACGAACAACATCATACGAAAGATTCGGTGGACATGCTTTTGAAGATACTTCGGGAAAATCCGGGTACTTTACCGGTGGAGTTGTCTTTGCGTTTGAAGGATGGAGCGACAGCAACATTTTGCGGCGGCAAAACAAAGGCAAGTGTAACCCCGGCACTGTACCGCCGAATTACAGAGTTTCTGGGTACAGATTCGACCAAGGTGTTGGTGAAAAAACCGCAAAGTGGTTACAGCAGAAGAAATTGAGCGGCATGAACCTTTACCGTGTTACTATATCGGTCAGACCACCGAATTCGACTGGCGGCGTAACATCGACGGGCAATGCCTTGGGTTCCATCGCCATTTTTGCTTTCCGCTTGTTCAATTCCGTACTAAACGGGACGGAAGCGGGACGTTCGGTTCTGGGGACGGGCTCCGGCTTCTGATTGCCGTTTTTAATGGCTTCATAGACTTCCTGTCGATGAACCGAGACATCGGACGGAGCCTGAACACCGATTCGTACCCGGTCTCCCCGAATGTCAACCACCGTAATGACAATGTCATCACCAATATAAATGCTTTCATCACGGTATCTGGACAGGACTAACATATTTCAATATCCTAAAAGTCGTTTTGTGTTTTGAATCGGACTCCGAAACGGCGGTCACCCCCCTCTGACGAACAATCGACCGTTTCCTGCCACCTTCTTTTTCGGTAAAAGAAAAATACCGGTTTAACCGAATAGCAAATGTAGAGAAAATAGAGAAGGATTTCCCTTTGGTAAAAGGAAATTCCGGTTTATCGTGTCAATTCCACACAATGGTCAAAATGGGTATGCACTCGTTGCCTTTGAAGATCGAGTGCTACGGACTTGCTCACCGAACAATTTCGGGTAAAATGACAGCGAACTCAATCGTTTTACGCATTTCGTGTTGATTATGGCTACTTGGATGACTGATAGGCTCGTTGTGGTGCCGCTGGATATGTCGGAGTTTTCACTTAAAGCACTGGTAACGGCGCGGGACTTGGTAAGCGATGTTTCCAACGTTCGTATCCTGCATGTGTTGCCGCCAACGGACAGTTACTCTCTTGGTGCTGAACACCGAGACGAACAAACAAGAGCCGCCTTGAGCGCATTCATACAGGAGTATGGCTTTCCCAAAATGGACGTTTCCATTCGGTCAGGCGACCCTGTCAAACAGATAGTTCTCTTTGCCGCAGAATGTGCCGCCGGACTCATCGTGATGCCCTCGCATGGTCGCGGCATGCTGACCGAAATGCTACTCGGTTCCACAACATACAGCGTGGTTCGTCACGCCCAGTGCCCCGTTTTGGTTTTGAAACCCGAAAAGTAGGGAGTTGTCCGTTTTGTTGCGACACTTTCAAAAAGAGAGTACAATTCCCGGAAATTCCCGGAATTATTGTTAATTCTTTAATTACAGGAGACTTTTCATGTCGATCGACATTAGCACACTAACCGAACGGTACGTTAAGAATAAGAAAAAAGAGTATGAAATCGATAAACTCTTTCGTGCGCTAGTCAAACTAGAGGGGAGTGACCTGCACCTGAAGGCGGAGCGTCCGCCGTTTGTCCGAATCAAAGGCAAACTGCGGAATCTGGATAGGGGTCCCATTGAAGACGAGGAAATGACTCGAAGCATTCTGGCAATCATGGACGACCGGTGCCGGAAAATTCTGACCGACACTGGGGGAGCGGACTTTTCGCATGAGTGCGAAGTCGATGGCATCAAGTGGCGGTTTCGTGTCAATGTTTTACAACAAATGGGACACCTCGGATTGGTTGCCCGGCGGATCAATAATGACATTCCCGTGTTGGAAAAAATTCACATGCCGTCGTCGCTCTACAAGCAATGTACCCACGATCAGGGCATGATTCTCTTGGCGGGGGTAACGGGGTCGGGCAAAACGACGACGATTGCTTCGATGCTCAATTACATCAACCAGAATTACTACAAACATATTCTCACGTTGGAAGACCCTGTTGAGTTTCTCTTCACCGACGATAAATGTCTCATCAATCAACGGCAGATTGGTCATGACGTGGTGGATTTCGCTGTTGCCATGAAACATGCGGTTCGGGAAGACCCTGACGTAATGCTTGTCGGCGAAATGCGCGACCGGGAAACGTTTGAAACGGCAATTCACGCCGCCGAAACGGGACACTTGGTCTTCGGAACAATTCACGCTTCGTCGGCATCGAGTACGATTGGTCGTATTCTCGACCTTTTTCCGCAGGCGATGCACCGGGCAATCCGAAGTGCGCTCGCTTTTAACATGAAGTGTATTATTGCACAAAAATTGCTCCCCGCTTCCAAGGAATGTGAGGAAACGTATGGTTCCAAGCGTGTGCCGACGGTCGAAATCATGGTTTTCAATGGGATCGTGAAGAAATTGATCCTCGAAGAGAAAGACGAAAAACTTTCCGATGCAATCCGAATCGGTGTTACCGATGGGATGCAGGACTTCACGATGAGTTTGCAGAGACTTGTCGAAGAGAAAAAAATCGACCGTCCGACCGCCTTTGAAGTTGCTCCCAATGTCGAAGCCCTCAAAATGGCTCTCAAAGGCATCGCCGTCAAAGAGCCGGGAATTTTGTAGAATGAGAAAAATGTTATGCTACACAATCTGCAAAATCCGCTCTCTCCGTTGGGCGCACAAGTATCTGTACAAGCATCTGCCCTTGCAGGGCGATGAAAAAGTATATACCCTACCTCCATAGCAACCATGTTTCGTACCGTCCTGTTAATTTCGTTCGCGTGGCTACTGGCGGTGAGCCCGGTGCGGAGTGCGTTCGGTTCGACCGTCCTGATCCTCAAAGATGGCGGAACCCTCGAAGGTGAACTGCTCAATCCCGATGAAATCAACCGGAAATTGTACCGAGTCAAAACAACGGAAGGACTCGAAATCAGTCTCGATGCCAAAGTTGTCGATAGAATTCAAAATCGAGAAAGACCGGCACTGGTCGAATACAATGTAGCGGCACCGCTCACCGAAAACTCACTCGAAAACCACATCTACTGGGCAAAGTGGTGTCATGATCGGCAACTTCCCGACCAAGCGAAGGTGCATGGGCAACAAATTTTAGTGTTTGATTCGGACAATGCCTACGCCCGGTCGTTATTGGGTTTTGTCAAAAACCCCAAAGACCCCACTGATTGGGTTTTTCAGCAAGATAAGCGAGAAAATCGAGGACTCATCGAGCATAAAGGACGTTGGAAAACGGAGTACCAAATCCAAATCGAGAAGATGCTCGAAGAAAAGGAAGAAGTCGCCCGAAATTGGCAACGAACCGTCCGCTCCCTCTGCCAACGATTACCAAATATCCAAGCGGAGACAGAGTTGTTGGCAATTCGCGATCCTGCCGCCATTGATGCACTGGGCGAAACCCTGCGAGCCGAAGCGAATCCCCAAAAGCGGAAAGTATTACTCCGGTCGCTTGTCCAAATTTGCCACCCTACTGCCCTCCACATTGTTGCCGCCTGGTCGATAAGTATCAACGAACCTTCCGAGGACATTCGGTTGATGTGTGTCGAAGAACTGCGAAAGCGGATCGGTGAGCGTCCTGAAACCCGAAGCATTATGATTAACACTTACCGTAGTTGTTTGCGTACGGATATGCTCCCCGTCATCATTCGCATGGCGGCAAAAACGCTGGGGGAGATAGAGGGTTACGAGGCGATTCCTGAACTGATCGAGGTATTGGCATATACGGTGGTGGAATCATATCAAGACCCGCAACAGCCCTATACTTTTGGACCGGGAGGAACAGGTTTCAGTCAGGGCGGGGGACAGCGGAAAAGACAGATACCGGTGCAAAATCAGGAGGTCCTTACGGCTCTCCGAAGACTGACGGGGAGGGATTTTGGTTTCAATAAGGATGCTTGGAGCGAATGGTATCGGCAGACGCAACGTTCCCCCGCTCCCGCCGCCAATTTGCGGAGGCTCTGATGCTGCGCCCCCGATTAACAAAAGCGGGAAATAGAGTACAATAACCACCGTACTTCTTGTAGGAAAATATCAATATGACGGTAGATAAAAGTCTGCGAACACGAAAGGGCATCGTTCGGGCGAGGAACGTCTTGACTCGTGCGGAGCGAATCGAGAGGTTGACACAGCAAGATCGTTGGAGCGAGGAAGATGGACCGTGCGGTTTGCCGAAGGTGCGTGTCTATCGGGTCGTTGTTAAGAAGAAGAAAAAGAAGAAGGGCGAGGAAGAGGGCGATGCTGCGACCGCAACGACAGCAACAAAAGCTGCAACGCCAGCCGCAAAACCAGCCGCGAAGAAGAAATAATCACTGGGAATGTTGTCCAAAGGCGGCGGGTGTGGTTCCGTCGCTAGGCGTGCGGTTGGCTCTCTTGCCGTGTATCCATTGACGGCATAGTGCAGTTTGTTCTGCACGATTTTGAAAAACTCTATACATTACTTTCCGGCAAAGCCTTATTCCATATTGATCAACAATGAGACCGGCGAATAGGGTTTCACGTCGATCTTGAACGCACCGTTCACAACAGGAATCGCATCGCCGATGGGACGACCACGCAAATCACAGGGCTGGACAGACTGAGCCGAAAGCGACTTCGGAAGTTGTACCGTTACCGGTGGAGCATTTGCTCCTTGACCCGCCATTTCCCACACGCGGAGCGTCAAGTTGCCGCTGTCAGGATCGCTGCCCAATGCCGTTACGCAAATTCCCTTGCGGTCAAGCCGAATACCTTCGTTGACGACCCCATCTTTGGTAGCCCAAGGCGAAACACTCGGAAAATTGGGCTGAAAATTCAACGCAAATGCCTCCAATGACGGCGTAATCAGCGAATGCTCGTTGTCATAGTTGTCAAAAGTCCACAAAATAAACGAAGCGTGAATATCGCCTTCGTTCCACAGACGGAAGTTTGTCGTCCACTGATTATTGAATAGGTTGAACCAAACATCCGGCTTTTTTGGAACAAAATCTTTCGAGAACAACCAACCGCCCGGCTCGTCGAGTGAAACCAATGGTGAATCCAACGGACAAATACCGACACCGAAACCGTCTTCACCGAAAACAGCAATGCCCGTTCGCAACCATTGGAAGTGCCGATTGCTGCCGCGAACGATGTCCGTGGCGGGATTAATAATTCCGCCCAAGCGTCCCAAACGAAACTGCGGATTGTCTATCGCCAGCGGAAAATGAAAATATCCTGCTTCGGGCCAAGTGTCCGGTTTTTTCGCCTTTCCCTCAAACGTGAATCGTACTTCGGGACGTTTTTCGTACATGAGGATTTTCATGGCAAGAGTCTCAAAAGGAAAATCTTCTCCTGACACGAATTCGATATGAACTTGTTTGCTCAGACGGGCAGACTTGATAGTAACTTGTTTGATTCTTTCTGGACGCAGGCACTGTGCCGGTATGTCGGGGGGCAAACCGACTTTCCCAAGTTGATCCCGAACCCAGCCCAGAAAAGCGATGCAGTAATCCTGCATATACTTTTCGCACATGGCGGCATCCGCCCTTTGATAGAGAAATCCCGGTTGCCCGCCAGTCCGAAACACCATGCGCTTATTTTTCAAATCTTCAAGCAGTATTTCACCCGATAACGGATCGACCGTCAACGCGAAATGATCCGTAAAAATTGTTGTCCGTTCCCGAGTGGCTATCTTGCTGGTCGCTTCTGCACATAAACTTGTTTCGACGGTAACTGACCCCGGCGGAAGCGTTCGTCCTTGGTAGTCGATCACATCCCACGGCAATGGGTTGAACACTCCGGGGGCGGTTTGTTCCGCCGGACAAACTTTCGCGGCTCGACGAATGTAATCGGTTTTTTCCTCCCACGAGGCAATACCCCGCTTGTACCTGGAATCAAAATTTTTGCCGTTTTCTAGGGCTTTCCAAGCATCGCCGAACGGGAGTGAGCCACTTCCGTAATCGTGAAACCAATACGTATGTGCTCCCCAAGTGTGTTCGCCGTATAGGAGCGATTGTTCCCAGGCATCGGCAAGTAGTAGCGGCTCTGGTTTGCCGTAGAGCGTATCAAAAATTTCCCGGTAGGAGAGCATTTCGTGGACGGCGCGGGCGGTGCGTTGCCCTTGCGGATCACACATGGGTCCATGAATCCACGTGTCCGGCATGTCACCCTTGACGATGGGAATTTTCGTCAGGTCTTCTTTTTCGAGGATGGCATTACCGAAATCGGAAAGCCGACCGATCCGTATTTTTGCGTGGGGAAATCGGTCTTCCGCCGCTTTCAGGTATTCCTCGACTTCATTCGGTCGGGGCGGTCCGTGGTTGTCGCCGGTGTGGACGAGCCAAAGCCACGTCCGATATTGCCAATCCTTCGGTGGTTCGAGCCCACTGCCGTAGCCGTCGACGTGCATGGTCAAAACTCGACTGCCATCGGGACCTTCTCGAAAGTGTAATAGGGGAATTTCTGGATCGTAGCATGCCTCATTGGTTCCTTCGTGCATAAATGTTACACCGGCATGGGCGAGCAACGTCGGCAGAATCCACGAATGGCACGGCACATCGGTCATCTTGGCATCTGTCGGTAGTGGGAGACCGTATTGTTTCGATACATTGGACGCAAACCGCAGTCCACGAACGAGGTCTTCCTCGACAAGCGTTTCCGTGTGGAGTGTAAAGGGAAGCGCATGCACGACAAATCGACCTTCCCGGAGGGCGCGATCCAATCGGGCACGCCGTTCCGGTGTTTGATCTTTGAGGATAGCCGCCATGGGCCAGCCTGGAATCGTCCAGACGAACTTTTTTTCCTCGGACATGTCTTTCGAGGCATCGACAACGGCGAGCGCGTTATCGATCATGGTCGTCCGGTAATTTTCGACTACTTCGGAAGCCAATTCGGTGTAGCCGATGTCAAAATGCGTCTTGAAAACGAGGATGATTTCATCAATCGACTGTTCCGGCGTGTCCATCGCGGCGAAGCACGGTACAGAAAGAAGCAATAGGAAGAACAGAGCGGAATTTTTGAACATATATCAAATAGACTGTAAACGGCTTGAAAATGTACTTTGCGTTCTTTGCAGTAATACTCCTATAATAACCGCAAAGGTGTAAGGAAACAAGAGTACATTTTGTAGGTTGCGTTTTTTGCCGCTACACACTCTTGACTCCTTTTCGGTTCTCGTTTACACTCCTTCGTTTGGAATGGCGTTGGAATACGCAGTATAAAAAATTTTGAAGCCTTCGGTATGTCGTTTGCCTATTTGGATTGTCCGTCTGGCATCAGCGGTGATATGATGCTCGGTGCCTTGATTGACCTTGGTGTGCCTCTTGATTTGCTCAATGATTCGATACGGTCAGTTGTCGATTCGGTGCATGTCTATTCGCACTCCGTCTTTCGCAAGGAGTTTCGGGCAATTCAAGCCGAAGTACGCGCTCCCCATGAACACGTCCATCGAGCACTCTCCGACATTCTGGAACTGGTGAGTCAATCGAACCTCTCTGCGAACAACAAAAAGCAGGTGAATGATATTTTTCACCTGCTCGCCCAAGCAGAAGCGAAAGTGCATGGCATTGGCATTGAAGAAGTTCATTTTCACGAAATCGGGGCTGCCGATTCGATTGCCGACATCGTTGGCGTTGTCGTCGGGTTGGATTATCTTGGAATCACTGACGTGGGGGCATCAGCCATTCCCACGGGTAGCGGCACGATTAAAATAGCACACGGAGATTGTCCCATCCCTGCTCCGGCAACCGTAGAACTACTCCGAGGAATTCCCATTGCCGCCTCGGATATTCGCTTTGAACTGACGACTCCCACTGGAGCGGTACTGCTCAAATACTATGTAAAACATTTCGGAATACTTCCGGCAATGACCATTCAGGGGACTGGAGTGGGAGCAGGAAGCCGGGATTTGGAGCAACAGGCAAACATAGTGCGCATATTCGTCGGTGATCTGCCAGTTATAAGTAGCCGGGACGTTCGATCTGTTGATCATCAATACAACGACTTGCTCGGTACAGACCAGCAACGACAGTATCCGATAACAACAGAAACCGTGTGGATCATCGAAACGAACATCGACGATATGACCGGGGAATTGACCGGACATTGTGTTGAACGACTCTGGACACTATCCCCGCTTGATGTTTGGGTAGCACCCATTCAGATGAAAAAGCAGCGTCCGGGGGTGATGATTTCGGTGATGTGCCGTCAAGATCAGATCGCGTCGATGGAAATGCTCCTGCTTTCGGAAACATCGACGTTCGGTGTTCGGCGTTATCCTGTGGAGCGGACGGTGCTGTATCGGGAGTCGTGCCCGATACGAACTCCCTGGGGGGAAGTCGAGGCAAAGCGCGGATTTTTGCCGGATGGCACGGAAAAAATAGTACCGGAGTTTGAATCCGTCAAACGGCTCGCAGCCGCCAAAGGAATTCCCTTATGGAAAATTATGGAGCGGGTTCACTGAAAAGTTGTCCCCGAACTCTAAATTGATTTTACGTTTTGAAGTTGCGTTAAAAACAGGATTATGGTGCAATCTGACGGGGTGCAGTTGGACTGTGTGGCAAGCGGGTGTCCATGCGGTCATTTCATTGTTCAAGAACTTTTCCTTTGTCTCCTTCTCGCAGAATCAGTTTTGCATTACAGGTTTTGGGGGCACGGACGAGGATTTCATGTCCACCGCCGTTTTTCCGCTTCGCTTCAAATCGAATCGCACCCTGCGGCGTGTAGTACGTCAACTGAATGTCACCAAGATCGGCTAACTGCGGACGAATTTCACACGCCGTAAAACCGGGTGCTGTTGCCCGAATCCCGGCGATGTCTGAATATAGTACGAACAACGGCGACACCGCACAATGGGACCACTGGGCACCGCTGTCTGGCGGTGATGTCCAGTCTTCCGCAAGTGTGTTGTTGAGCAAAACGGAATCCATCGTTGCCCAGCGGGTACGAAATTCCTTGATGACGACATCACTGCGTCCGAGTCGACACAAAGCCCAATACCGCCAACAGGCATTGCAGGGATACGAACACCCTATCTCCGGCGGTTGCTCGACCAAAAGGCGTAATGATTGAGCGGTGTCACCGTCAGGGCATTGCCCGAACAGAATCGCGGTCGCAAGAGAACGGTCGTCCATGAAAGGCTGTTTTTCCTCATCCAACCACGGGCGGTTGTTGACAAACGTTCGCCTCTGTGGGTCCCAGTATTTTGCGACAGTCTTCTCCAGAAGAATTTTGCCTTGCTGTCGAAACTTTGCGGCGTTTTCCATGTCCCCTTTCGCATCGGCAATGGGTGCCAGAGCGTGTTGCAACATCGCAGCGGCATATAAATTGAACGCACACTGTTTATGCCGCTGCTGACGGAACGCTATGTGGTCTAACCAAACCGTCGGAATGCCGAGATTCTCCACTGGCATGAGTCCGTCGTCTTCCTTCAACGTGTCGAGATAATCCGCAAACTTGACAAGCCGCGGATAGACTTCGTCGAGTGCCGCCAGGTCTCCGGTCTCGAGATAGTGATACCAACTGTCGAAATTGAGCCCAATGCCGTGATCCAGCAGCGGTCCCCAGTACGATGCGTCGATCTGCTTCTGCATGACCCGGGCTAAACGGTCGAATGCGGGCCAGGCATCCATGAAATACCCCTGCATAGATTGTCCTTCACTGAACGTCCGCAAAAACCGCTTCGGCAGTCGTGTTTCGCCGAGTACGCTTCGTACGGACAGGAGTTGGTGCCCTGCGTCGCCGCTGTATTGTTGTCGTTCTCTTGCCATGCCATCGACGCAGGTATCCAGGCAACTGTTATAGAGCGTGTTGATCGATGCCTCGAACAAACGTTGCAATGCCGGTTCATCAGAAGAGACCTCTGGCTTGTGCGGCCAATCGTAAATCCGGCGCAGGATGCCTACATCGCTCACTTTGATCGCTCCGTTTGCTCCGCTTGCCGGGCGAATGTGGAGTTGCAACCACCGGAGTGACTCAAAATCGTACGCTTGGAAATGATTGATGCCCTCCTTGCAGATGAATCGGGACCAGCCGAAGAACTGTGTATCGAGCCAAAGGTTTTTGCCGAGAGCGTGGGCTTCATGCGGCATGACATCGACGATGGTTCCTTCTGGGGCTTCAATCGTGAAATAAGAGAAGCCGACAACTTGTTCCTCCCACTCAAAGGTCAGAAAGATTCCTTCGTGCGTACCATATTTCACGGGATCAATGATCGGCGTATGCGGTTCCGAATTGAGTTGGATATCGAAACTGCCGGGGATTCGCATTTCGAACCAGTCGTTAGGATCGCGTTTCCATTTCACGATGCCGGATTCCGCCAGTCGCATTGCCGGAATCTGGATTTCCCGGATCAGCGGGATTTCCCGAACTCGCAGGGAACTCTTGTCAGGGTCCACCCGGTCGGTCAAATCGTTCATCTCATACATGCTGGTCGATGCAGGTTTTGCCGGAGAACAGTTTAACACCATTGCATTAAGCCAACTTGAATCCGGTTGAAAAGCGACCGTATTCCAGCCGTAAGGATGGAGTCGGGCATCAAATTCCTCTTGTAGGGAGCGGAGGAACCAGCGTTTGTGTTGTCCCGGTTTATGGGCACGGTCTAATTTGACCTGCCAACTTTGATCCGAAGTGATTTGCTCTTTCCGTCCATCTTTATATTCGAGTGCCAGTGTGAAAAGAAAGCCGGGCTTTCCTGCCGGACAAGTGCCATCTCCGAGTCCGTAAAACAGCACTTCGGAACCGATGACATTTTTACCTTCAAGCAAAGTGGTGGTCAAATCAATGGGATCGACATCCCAATATCTCGGATCGCAGGGAGCCGGTCCCCATTGAACTCGTTGACCGTTGACACTGAGCAGATACCGGCTGTCTGCCGTGATCCAGCCGGTAGCGGATTTCAGTGGACCGCTCACCTCGATTTCTTTCCGAAAAAGGACGAATGTATTGCTCAACGTTCGTCCTGATGGAATCCAAATCCACTGTGCCGGTTCCAGATCGACGGCAACAGGTCGCCAATCATCGGAGGAGCGAACACTTGCAATCGGAACCGCCCCCAAACACGGGAGGGCTGTAACCCAGCAAAAAACGAGGACAAAGGAAAAAGAAATAATTCGTCTCATAACGGCTCAAAATTTCGGAATAGACAGACGTATCGTAGCAACCATTTCTGAAAAAGTCAAAGGGGGAGTGGAACACTCGATCTGCAAATCTGCAAAGTAGTCATATAGCCGCCTTGTATTCTTTCGGTTAGTGCGGTACATTAACGTCGTGAAAGAAATACTATTGGGCGTAACTGGCGGCATCGCGGCATACAAGTCCGCCACTATCGTGAGTCGATTGACACAACAAGGCATCGGTGTTACTGTCGTGATGACTCGCTCGGCAACCAAACTCGTTGCGCCGCAGACGTTTGAAGCATTGAGCGGCAGACCGGTCTATCACTCGGTTTTTGGCGCGAAGAGGAGCCATGCTCACATCGAATTGGCAAGAACGGCAGATTTGTTTTGCATTGCTCCCGCGACGGCAAACATCCTTGCCAAGGCGGCACATGGCATTGCTGATGACTTGGTGAGTACGTTCGTTTTGTCCTTCGACAAGATGATTTTGTTCGCACCGGCAATGAATTCGGTCATGTGGAACAAACCGGCGGTCAAGCGCAATGTCCGGCAGTTGCAGGACGACGGTATGCTGTTCATCGGACCGGAGTCGGGACATTTAAGTTGCGGCGAAACCGGTATCGGGCGAATGACCGACCCGGAGAGAATCGTCGAAAGGATACATAAGGAGTTAGGAGATAGGAGTAAAAAACGTTTGCTCTTGGGTTTTCTTCGGTAAATTTTGTCTCCAAAGGTAGGTTGCCGATTACCGGACGGCGACTCGCGGTACTCCACAATGTGAGGCTTCGCCTGAAAGTATCTCACCATCATTGCGCTGCGTTCCGTTCCGCTTTTGTAAATGCGACAAGCAACAGCCTCAATTCACTCGCCTCTCCTACACGATTCCCAATTTTTTCTGCATTTCTTCCAGCGGCACCTGCTTGGTTTCCGGCATGAACGTGATCACCCAAAGGAGTTGCAAAACCATCAGACCTGCAAAGCCGAGGAAAATAAATGTCGCCCCGAGCAAGGCAAGCAGCGGCGGAAACAGTTGCGTGACGAGCGCACAGAAAATCCAGAGAACAAAGGAGGCAAAAGCCTGTCCCTGAGCGCGAATCCGATTCGGAAAAATCTCGCTTATGAAGACCCAGATGCAGACTCCTTGCCCAAAAGAGTGCGATGCAACAAACAACATCAAACCGCCCAGTACGATCAAAATACCAGCCATAGGAACGGCATCCTTTTCAGGGGCGGGCACTCCACGAACCTCGCCAAACGTTTTTTGGGCTACCGCCAACTGCGTTTCGGCATCCGTCAACGATCGTTTCGCTTTTTCCAGTTCAATCGTTTGAAATTTGAATTCCGTGGTATCCACCGTCGCCTCTGCCAATTCTTTTTTGAGATTTTCGACGGTTTCCGAGGCTTTCGTAATGGCAATGTTACTCATCGAAACATTGAATTCCGGGGCATAAACGTGAAACGCGCCGGCGACGATACAGAGACTTGTAATGTACCCGAGGGAACCGACCAACATCAATTTTCGCCGACCGAACCAGTCGATTACATACATTGCCGCCATCGTAACCACGATGTTGGTAAATCCAATGATGACCGGCAGGAACATCGACCATTCCTTACTCGCACCGGCAATGGTAAATACCGTTGGGGCATAGTACAGCACCGCATTGATACCGGAGAGTTGGTTGAATGCCGCCATACAAACAGCCAAAAATATCGGAAAACGGTAACGGTGGCAGAAAAGCACCTCTTTTCCGCTTTGGCGTTCCTCTTCGATGGCTTTTTCAATGATACCGATTTCTTGTTCGACATTTCCACTGTCCGCTCCCAAGGCATTGAGTATCGGTCTTGCTTTATCGGTACGACCTTTGCCGATGAGCCAGCGGGGACTTTCGGGAACGACGAACAACAGGACGAAAAACGCCGCCGCAGGAAACGCCTGGACGGCAAACATCCATCGCCAGCCGAGATCGCCGAGATTCAGTCCGGCAATAAGGTAATTCGAAAAGAACGCCATCAAAATACCGAACACGATGTTGAATTGCGTAATGGCAACCAGCGAACCGCGGGATTTTGCGGGTGAAATTTCGGTCGTGTACAGCGGCGAAACGACTGACGCTCCGCCGACGGCAATCCCGCCGAGAAATCGGGCAAAAAGGAAGCCGAACCAGTCCCAGTTGGTCATGGCACCGACACTTAAGTTCCACGGGCAGGCACTGCCGACTGCCCCGAAGAAATAGAGGATTGCCATGAACATCAGGGTCGGTTTGCGTCCCCACCGATTTGACGGATACTGGATGGTCGCGGCACCGAGAATGGTTCCGAGCAGAGCGGAAGCCACGGTGAATCCGAGCCACCAATTATCGAGGAGGAAAACGTTTTTGAGGTCGCCGACAGTCCCGGAAATGACTGCCGTGTCGAAGCCAAAAAGGAAACCGCCAAGGGCGGCAATCAGGGCACATCTGAAAACGAACATTTGTGTACGCATTCCAGACATTCTAACGTTTTGTGCTGGCGAAAAACAGGGGGGACTGTCCAGTGCTGATAGTGTTGATAAACCTTGCGTCCTTGCAAAAATCGCCCGGTAATATAGAACCCCCGATACGTTCGTTGCAGTTGCCCTTTGACGAATGAGCCATTTCGAGGTAAATTGAAGTAAAGCCGTGAACGTTTGGCAATATGCAATAATTACCGGTAAAATTTCGAGAGTGTAGCAACACAGTTGTAGCATTCGTCTTGTCCTTCCTTTGAAAAATTGTTAATCTTCCCGCATTGAGTTTGAATTCAAGGAGGATTACGCTATGTCACGTCCGGGTGAATATGTTGGCGACCCGACC